>Ga0265316_10000198_pt1 | contig 69877 bp, 54 predicted proteins | sample 4522metaG_FD_202092 | JGI IMG/M metagenome (GOLD analysis project Ga0265316, IMG submission 202092) | Rhizosphere microbial communities from Carex aquatilis grown in University of Washington, Seatle, WA, United States - 4-5-22 metaG | ecosystem: Host-associated > Plants > Roots > Rhizosphere >... | reverse complement strand
CCGTTGTGCGGACTAATGCCTTGCAGCCCGTACGACATCGATTCGAGACTGGGTCCCGTGGCGCTGGTCATGCGTCCCTGGCCCCAGGCGACAGATGTCATGCCGCTGGCAAGACAAACGAGGAGGGCTGATAGCCTGAGGCTCATGGCTGGTTTCGCTGGTTGTATACGGTTAGGGGTCTACTCATCCGACTGGGTCTTACTGGGTTGCGGAGAGAGCCGGCCTACCGAAAATTGCTCGCGTAGGGTGGACGTTCGATTGGCGGGGGTTCCAGGTTCGGATCCGTAGCCCCGGGGGGAAGCTCAGGAGCCTCGACCTCGACATGAGTTGCCCCGATGTAGTTCAGCTCAACGCCCACGCAAGTCTGACCCTCGTTCTGCAGGACCTGTATCTTCTGGTTGACGATCGTCATCCTCGTGTACTCGTGCAGTGAGGCCCCGTCGTCGCGACGGCCTGCCGACTGCTGCAGCCTCTGCATCGCCTCGTCAGCGATGTTCATGTTGACCTTCACCTGCACAACCTTGTCCATCACGCAGTTGAGGCGGATGACATCCTTCTGCTTTTTGGCCTGGTCGACCATAATCTGCAGCTCGGCGAGGACCTTGTCCATGTCGCCGCGGTATTGCCGGCCCTGCTTGAGCATGTCTTCGCCGCTCAAGCTCGAACGCTGCGGAACCGATATGTCAACTGTCGCCGACGGAGCCTTCGCGCCCGTAGATCCCGGCTGCGCCAGAGCGACTGGTGCTATCAGCAGTGACAGCAGAATTGATGTTACCCGCCTAGACATTCGCGACCTCGCAAGTTGATTTTTCGTCATGCCCGCCTGACGCAGGAGTCCACACGCCGCTGCGCGGGAGAAATATATATACTTCCGGCTCTGAGTCAACCATAGCGATTATTGGGACGCTGTGAAGACAAATGGGAACTCGACCTCGACCGACCCACCCGCCGGTGCCGGGAAGCGCCAACGCGCCACGAGTTGTTTGATGCAGCTCGATACCTCGGAGTCACCCATGCTGTCGTCGGCGATGTCAACACCTGAGACAGTTCCAGCCGCAGTGATGGTCCACCGCACCTTGACCTTGCCGCTCAGGCTTGGGTTGCGCTTGAGCGCCCGCTCGTAGCACGCCTTGACCGCGCCGATGCGCGCCCTGACTTCCTTGGAAACCAGAGCCGGATCGAGCTCGCCGTCCACGGCCGGCGCTTCGCTCCTGACCACGCCCGACACCCGCTTTTCTGTAACGCCCGCACCGGTGCCGCCGCCGGCGATGGCACCCGCCCCGCGCAAGCTGCCGATGTCAGCCACTTTTCCCGAGCCACCGGTGCCGGATTTGACTCCACGCAGCGACGCGTCACTGGTCGCCACGGTCAAACCGCCAACCCCTTGCAGAGCCTTTTCCTGATCGCGGTCGACGCCGCCCTTGCCGAAGACGTCGGCGATGGATCCCGATCCGTCGGCCTTGGCACCGAGCAACTTGAGAATGCCGGTGTTCTGCACCTGCGCGACCAAGCGAGCGCGTCGTTCGGCGTCGGCCGCCGCCTTCTGCTCTGGCGTGAGTTCTTTCTTTGCGACTTTCTTCGAAGCGCTGTTGGCAGCAGCCACGGCCTTATCCGGCTTCTTCTCCTCGGCCTTTTCGTCCTTGGTTGTCTGTTGCTTCGGCGGCTCGGGCGGCTTGGCCTGCACGATCATCTTGATGAAGCGATCCGGGATCTCCTCGATGTCGGGCTTGCGCGGCCAGTCCACGTTGCGCAGATAAATGACCAGGACCAGGTGGGTCAGGAAGGACACGCCCCCGATGACCGTGAAGGCCCAGTCCAGCCCGGTTGTCCACGATCCACGAACAGAGGCCGGCAGGCGCGGTCGCGGCTGCGGCGGTGGCGGGGTTACGAACTGGAAGAGAATGGTCAGATCGCCGACGGAGATCTTGCCGCGCGACCGCTCGTCGAGCAGCAAAAGCCAGGCGGTTCCCTGTCGGCGAATCCTGCCCGCTTGCTTGAGCTGCGCGAGTGAGATGACTTCGTTTCCCACCGCGATACGGGCATCCATGGCGTCGGCGAAGCGCACGACATAGCCTTTGGGCGTAAGCTCGAAGAGCATCCATTGCTTGGGCAGGGCCTCGGAGGGGACCGCGAAAGTCGACTTGCTTGACCAGCCGATCGAGATGTTCTCGCGGCTTCGGATCAGACGTTCCTCGATGATCCGCCCGCCCTGGACGATGCCGATGCGCAGGACCCGCACCTTCGCTGCGGTGCTGGGTGCCTGGCCCGCCTGGGGTGTCTTCGCCGCTGTCTGGATCGCCATTGGCTGATTCCCTCGATAGTTGGTTCGACTAGAACGGTGCTTTGGTCACACTGTCCAGAATCTTGGGGACGAACTCCTGCCTCAGCTCGTGCCAATCGTAGTTGATGCCCGACTTCTGCAGTACGTAGAAGGCCTCCGGCTTCTGGATCTTGCCCTCGATGACGATCTCGCCTTCGATCTTGTAGATCTTCCGACCGCCCGTCCCTCGCTCAACCTTCACCTTCGTCGTGTCGCCACCTTCCGCCGGTTTCGCCGCATCGGTCTTGGCGGCCGAGCCCTTGGCTGCCGCCTTGTTCTTGCCCTGCGCGAAGGCCGCGGGGCCAAAGCCCAGAAGCAGTGCCATCGCTGCAGAAAGCATCATCACGAGGCACCGCGAGACCAGTTGTGGCATCAGTCGTGACGTCATGGGGTCTTCCTCGGAGCTGCGCCGGCCGGCGCAGCCGATGGCGCCGCAGCAGGAGCCGCCGGGGTTGGGCGAGCCGCTGGCGCGGCGGGCGTAGGAGCGGGAGCGGGCGCCGGCGCAGCAGCAGGCGAAGCCCCGCCGGCCGCAGGAGCCGCCCCTGGGGCCGAATCAGCCGCTTTCTTGGCATCGTCGGCGGCTTTCTTGGCCGCGCGTTGCTTGTCGCGCTCTTCCTGCTTCTTCTGCCGCTCGATGCGCTTCTGCTCTTTCTTGATCGCCTCCTGCGCCTCGTTGATGTAGGCGTCGGCTTCGGGGCCGACGGTCTGGCCCGCGCCGGCCACCATCTGCTTGTACTGCTGCAGGTAGGCGATCGCAGCGTTGCTCTTGGCGACGAGGTCCAGGTTGGGCATCTTCTCAGCGTCGAGATACAGGATGCCCAAGTTGTAGACGGCGTCGGCGTAGCGGGGAAAGAGCTGCAGGGCTTGCTGATATTCGGCCAGCGCTTTTTCGTACTCCTTCACCCCGCGATAGGCGCTGCCCAGATTGAGGTGCGCCTTGGCGAAGCTGGGCTGCAGCTGGGCCGACTTCTCCAGCACAGGAACCGCCTCGCGATAGTTCTTCACGACCAGATACTCTGCGCCGAGATTGTTCCACAGAAGGGCGTTGTCAGGGCGCGCCCCGGTGGCCTTCTTCAGCATCTCGATGGCCCCGGACGTGTTCTGTTTCTCGATCTCCATGAAGGCGAGCATCTGGTAGATCTCGCCCTGCTCGGCGTCCGATGCGCCGGCATTCTTCATCATGCCGCCCAGGGTCTTGACCCACTCGTTCTTGCCGAGCTTGAAGTAGGCCTTGGCCATGATCAGCATGGCCGGCGTGTAGCGCTCGTTTCGGTTCAGCGCGGCCTTGGCCTGGGTGACCGCACCCGAGTAGTTCTGCGCTCGATAGAGTTTCTCGGCCGTCTCCACTTCCGCGGTCGGGATAACCGCCGGCGGCGGTTCGCGCCGTTTGCGGCTGGCACCGGCAGCGGGCGCCTCGGCGGGGGCCGGAGCGGCCGGCGCCTGCGCCCACGCAGTCGAGGCGGTGGATGTCGCCAGAAATAGAGTCAGGAGAGACGCTCGCATGGTCATGGGGCCTCGATCCCGATGCGTTCATCTTTGACGAAGGGGAACTCGTCGGGCAGGTACTTCGACAGGCTCTCCCGCGCCTTCTTCACGTAGTCGTTTGTCACGCCCAAACTGGCCGCGCGCTCAAGCGTGGATTTCCACTGGCGCTTGGCCTCATCCTCGACCGGCGTCACGTATCTGAAGATGCCGTCCTTGTATAGGGTTTGGGCCTCATCACAAGCCGTGGCGTCCACCTTGCAGACCTTCTTGAAGAGCTTCTTCACGTCTTCGGGCGGGTTGTCGGCTGCCTTGATCAGCTTCTGGGCAAATTCGTAGAAAATGTCGCCGCGGCGAAGGAACGAGGCCAGGGTCCAGGTGGCGTCCTTGTAGTCCCAGATCTTTGCGTACTCGTCCTGCAGGTTCTTGGCTTCGGCAATGAACGCGTCGAAGGTTCTCTGTGCCTGGTTGGGGTCGGCGGGAAGGTGCAGCTGCTTGGATTGGAAGTCCTTGAATTTCTCTTCGAGAATGAGGAAGTCGGCCTTTGCCGCGGCGGCAGCGGCGGGTGAGGCGGGAGGGAGTCGGCGCGCAATGAATTCGTCGCGCACCTGCTTGTAGGCCGCCATGGTGGCGCGTTTGTCGCGGCCCTGTTCGGCGATGGTGGCCAGCTTGAGGTAGGCGGACACCACGTACTCGCCCGCGGCGTCCTGCTTGCCATAGCGGCGGATGAGGTCGTGCAGGCAGGTTGTCTGCTTGGCGATTTCGTGGTTCTTCTCAAGGGCGTTGCAGCCAAATGAAAAGGCCTGGGCCGAGTCACCCGGCTTATCGGCGATGTTCTCCGCGTATTTCCGGTACAGCTCGGCGGCGCGGGCGTACTGCTGGTCGTTGTCGAGCAATTGGGCCGCCAGGCCCACCGCTTCCCTGCGGTGCTCGAACTTGGCGAACTTGGGATCGGTCGCGACCTTGAGGTAGCCGTTGACCGCCTTTTCAAACTCGAAGAATCGGTACTGGTTGCGGGCCGCGTTCCACACCGCGTCCCTGGCCAGCGGATTGTCAGGGTAGTCATTGGCGAGGCGCTCGTAGCACTTGGTGGCTTCGCCGTACTTGAAGATCTTCTCGTAGATGACGCAGGCGTTGTTGAGGTTGCTGGGCGCGTCCCGATCCTTGGGATCGGCGGCGATGAGATCCAACAAGTCGAGCGCCAGGCCCTCGTCGAGATCGGTGCTGACCTTGCTGCGCTGGGGCTGGCCGCCTGCGCCGGCCGGGGCGGTGCCGCCCGCGGGAGTGGGCGCCGCAGCGCCGGTCACGATCGCGATGCCGCCCACTCCGTCGCGACACATGACGAGCTGGGAGGCGGTGCCCTTTTCCTCGTTTTCCAAGGCCTTATCGAGACGTTTCTTGATGACGGTGGACTTGACGGAAGCCTTGATCTCGGCGATTCGCGCCAGGTACGGCTTGGCTTGCGCCGACTTGCTACAGGCCGATTGCGAGAACTGATCGGTGATCTGGAGCAGGCGGCCGAGAGCGCAGTCCTTGGCCTCTTCGTCGTTGATGCTGAAGTCGATGAAGTAGGTGGTCAGGATGGCGTCGTAGGCCTTGAACCCAACCTCGGGCTTAGTGGCGCAGTAGGCGTCGGCCATGTCGCGCAGGCGGGTGCGGGCCTCGGGCCACTGGCGGTGGGTGAGCATGAGCACGGCCGAGGTGTAGCGGAGGTCGGGCGTGCGATCATCGGGCAGATTGGCCACGTACCAATCGAGCGCCGCCATGTACTTCTTGTAGATCTCGTGCATGGGCAAGGCGACGACCGGCGGCTTGGTGTTCTTCTCGTCGGGGATGGGCGGATCTTCGATGGTGTGGGCCGCCTTCATCTTTTCGATGATTTCCTCGTAGGCCTTGATGATCTGCAGGGCAGCGTCCTGCTGGTACTTGTTGTCCAGGTTCGAATCGCGAACCACCATGTAGGCCGGAATCGCTTCGGGGACCTTGCCGCCGTAGTAGAGGGCGTCGGCAAAGAAGTAGCTGAATTCGTAGGCGCGTTTCGACGTGGGATAGGCGGTGAGGTACTTTTCGTAGAGCTCGGCCGCCGTGCGGTAGGTCTGCAGGCATTCTTCGAGCTTGCGCGTGTCGCTCTTGTCCTGCTGCCACTTGGCCTTGCACGCCTGGGCCGCGGCGTGAACCATGGTTGCGGCAGAAAGGAGGGCGTCCTCAGCGAGTTGCGCCGCCACGGCGAGCGCCTCGGGATTGTCGTGATTGGCTTTGTACCAATCGCTGCCCTTGCTGTAGGTACGCCCGAGGAGTTCGCGCTCCTTGGCCGCAGCGACCAGATTGCGGCTGCGTTCGTAGGCCCTGACGATCTTCTCTTGCAGGGTTGGCGCCTCGGCGAAATAGGGCCATTTCTGCAGGATGACCTTGTACACGGCGACTGCGTCGTCGTACTTGGTCATGTCGAAGTACATGTCGCCCAGGCGCTGGAACACCTCTTTGACGTGGGTTTCGTTCTCGCGCCCTTTGTAGAAGGCTTGCACACGCTCCAGGCCGGTCTCCCGGTCGGGTAGGGTGTCGCCGTCCCAGTCAGGCTCCGAGAAGCTGATGCCCAGGTACTGGACCGCCTCGGGCCGGAGGTCCGAGCCGAACTTGTCGCCCGCGGCCTTCTTTCCGTCGGCCCACTTGACCAAATTGTCGAACTCGCGGATGGCCTCGGGGAAGCGGTTGTCGCGATAGTACGACCACGCCAGCTTGTAGATGGCTTTGTCGTAGTAGGCCGAGTCCTTGAAGGCCAAGACCTGGCTGTAGGCCGAAATGGCCAGTGCCAACTCGGCTGAGTCGAAGTGCATTTCGCCGATGCGGGTCCACGACTCCGCGAGGAACTTGGAGTCCTTCTTGATGGGGGTGCAGTCCTTGTAGGCATCGGGCGCGGGACCCTTGCTCATGCCGGTGGACTTGGCGGGCGGGGCTGGCGGATCAAGCGGCCGGTAGCGGTTGCTACACACGAGAGCGAGCAAGGCCTGCTTGGCTTCCGGGTCTTGCCCCATCTCGCCCAGGCAGAAGCCGAGCAGGTAGTAGGTGGCGTCGAGCAACCGGTAGTTGGGAAACTCTACCAAGAGGCGGCGATAGAGGTTCACCGTGGACGCGTAGTCCGGCCTAGGTGAAGGCGTGGTGGGCGGATTGTCCGAGTCGAGCGCCTTCTGGTACGCCTCCTGGGCCACCAAGAAGTCGTCCGCGGCCTTCTCATAGTAGAGTTCGGCCAAACGGAACATCACGTCGGGCGTCCACTTGCGATCCGCCGGGTACCGGCCCAGAAAACCCTCGAGCACGGCGATGGCATCAATGCGCCGCTGCTTTTCTTCCTTTTCGTTGCCGGCAATCTGCGGCTCGTACTTGGCCCGGATCCCGTTGATCTTGTCGGCGTAGGTGCGCTTGATGATGCCGGTGGCGGCGCTGCGATAGCCTTTGACCGCGTCGGCGAAGCGGGTCATGTCCTGCGCGAGCTCGTCGAGAAGTTTCGGGTCAGGCAGGGCCGTCGGCCGCGCAGGCGCGGCGGGCTTTCCCGCGGCCCAGGCCCCGCCGGAACAGAGAACCAGCGCCAGCAGGGTCACGCCGCCGCCAAGAATGCGCGCGGAGACTGAGCGAGTGCAGCCGGTCACTTGTCGTCCTCCAGCAGGGAGTGAAAGTCATCCTCGACGGACTTGAGCTCCAGCTTCTGCTGGTTGATGAGCTTGGAAACCGCGCTGGTCCGCTCGTCCTTGAGCCCCCAGGCCACGTCGACGAGGCCGACGTCGGATTGGACAACGAGGTCGTAGAAGCGATCCGCGACCTTGCTCAGCATGGCGTAGGCCAAGCCGCCGCCCAGCCGCTGCGACTCGCTGAGGATGCTCGTCAGCTTGTCTTTGGCCGACTCCAGCTCGCTCTTTTGTTCCGTGAGATTGCGCTTGAGCTCGCCCACTCGCTTCTGCGCCGCCGCGTCCACCCGGCTGTCGAGCTCGGCCAATTTCGCCTGCACGCCGTCGGCCCGCGCCAGGATGCTCGCGAGGGCATCGAACGTCGCTTGATCACCCGGGGAGAGGCGAACCCGCACGGTCTGGAAGACGTCGCGCTCGCGCCTCATCACGGCGACAAGCAGCCCGATGGCATTGCGATCGCTGTCACCCGTGGCCGCGGCGACCTTGGCCTCACGCGCCGCCTCGGCAATCTCGTTGCGCACGTGCTCGTTCGCTTCGCGCAACTCGACGATCGCTTGTCGCAGGCTATCCACGGGTTGGGTCAAATCTCCGGGCTTGATCTTCTGGTCGGATCGGGACCGAATGAAGTACTGCTCGATGGCCACCAATTCGGCATCCATCCCCTGAATCGCCACGTTGAATTCCGAGGCACGGGCATCGAGTTGTTCCAAATCGCCGCGCGCCTGCTTCTCCCTGTCCTTGAGCTTGTCCGCTGACTGGGGCAGGTCCTTCAGCTCCGCTTCAAGCGCCGCGCGCTCCTTGCCCACCTGATCGAGGCGCGCCTTCTCGTCCGGCATCAGCTTGTCAGAAATGAGCGAGCGCATCCGGCCGACGAAGCGCTCGCGCATGTTCACCAGTTGGTTCAACACCTCGCTCGAATTCGTGCGGGCCTGGGCCAGATCAGGGAAGATGCCAACCTTGAGTTGGCCATTCACCGCAAGTTCGAGGCGGTTCAAGGCCTCGCGCGACTCGTTGATCCCGCGCTGCAAATCGCCGACGTCTTCTGTGAGGGCAAGCACGCGTGCCACGTCGGGCTCGGCCTTGACCCACTTGACGGCCGTTACAGGAACGAAGACGGACATGTCGAACTTCTCCATGCCCTTGCCGATCAAGTTCTCGAAGTACCTGGGGTCTCCAGCTGCTTTCTTCTGCGTCTCCTTGAGCTGCAGGTGGATGGGCTCGAATTGGTCGCGGGCCTGCAGGAAGGTGTCGTTGGCCATCGCGAAATTCGACATACGAACGTGCAAGTTGCCCATGAGCAGGCGCAACTCCGGCGCCTCGGGGCTGTCGGGACTCTGCAGGAGCATAAGGTCGAGCGCGCGGTAGGCCGCCTTGTAGTCCTTGGCCTTGATGGCAGTCCACGCCAACTCGTTCATGGCCTCTTCAAAGTACTTCGACTGCCGGGCAATGCTCGAGTACGCCTCGCGCGCCTGCTCGAACTCGCCACGCTCGTAGCACAGGCGTCCGATGGCCAAGCGGGCGAGATCCTGAATTTCCTTGTCCTCGTCGGACTTCGGCTGGCTGCGCACGACGGCGTCGAACGCCTCCAGCCCCGCCGCCAGATCGCCCTTCTTCACCCGAACGGTTGCGACGAAATAGCGCGCCCGCAGATAGTAGGGGTTGCTGGCCGGTAGTGACTCGAACGCGGCCAGGGCCTCGTCGAGACGACCGCGGAAGTAGGCGCACTTGCCACGCACGTAGGGCACGGAAGGCTGCATCGAAGCAGGCGGGACGTTCTGCAGGCGCGCCAGATAGTCGTCGACCTCGTCCATGTCACCAGTACGCAGGGCGATTTCGATCAACCGCCCGATCGCGTTCTGTTCTTGGCTCGACCCCGTGCGCTTCTGGATGGACTGCCGGAAATAGTGTCGCGCCGAGCTGAGATCCTTGTCCTGGAACAAGCTCTCGCCGAGCAGGAAAAGGGCGTCGTCGTAGCCGTGCGAATTGGGATACTTGTCGACCACGTCGAGGAGGAGTGTGGCGGCCTCGCGGTAGCTCTTCAGATTGAACAACAACTCCGCATCCAGCACGCGCCGGTCGGCGGTGGTCGAGTCCATCGCGGGTGTCTCTTGGAATCCCGTCGATAGAACCCGCACCCTTTCCTCGAGATCGATCAGCCGCCCGTTCGCCTCTTCCACGTCGCCGGCTTGGACTCGCGATGCCGGAAGGCCGAGGGGCAGCAGGGCAGCCAGAAGGGCACCCACGAGATGCGGCCGGCGCACCTTCGGAGAGGGTCGCAGGGAGGCGCACTTGCCGAAAGAGGCGCAGAGCCCAAGGCTGAGAGAATGCCGCATCCGAAGGTTCTCCGGGAACGTTGGCTACTTCTGGGCAGCCGGGGGACCGCCAGCTTCCGGGGCGACCAGGTTGACCCGGAACTCCACCGCAGGCTTGTCCTCCATGTTGGTGGCCATGCCACCTTTCTCGTAGCCCACAACCTGAACCACGGTGGCCTTGTTGTCTGCGGCCACAAAGGTGTGGCTGGAGCTGGCCTTGAACTTGTAGCCCTTGAGATAGCTGAACACGCCGAAGCCATAGCCCTGGTAGACGAACTGCACCGTCAGGGTGTGACTGCCGGGCTGGATCGCCCCGTTGTAGATGTCGAACTCGGGCATCTCGGAAAGGCGACCGGTGTCATCCGCCTTGTTGAAAATCTGGACGCCGTCCAAAGCATAGACCGCCTTGGTCAGGCGGAAGGACGCGCCCATTTCGTTCTTGTGCTTGATCACACAGCGGGATGCCCCGATGACGCCGCCCAGAACCGTCTCCTTGAGAAGATTGAGGCGGGCGCGCGTGCGGAAGACTTGCTCCTTGAGATCATTTACGTTGCGCTCAAGGGCGCGCAGCCTGACCGTGTAGGCCCCGCCGTCGGCGGCCGCGCCAGGCGCAGCGCTTTCTGGTGGCGCTCCAGTTGGCGATGGCGCTGCGGTCGGTGCCGCACGTGTCGCTGCCGCGCTGGTTGTGTCGGCCCAGGCCGGCCGCACCCAGCAGGTAGCAGCAGCAAGTAGAAGCGCAAGAACCCCCCAAGTTCGTGGACTCGTCATTTCATAGCTCCTTATGAGCCTCGCAAATCTCGCAGTACGACACCCTTACCCCCGCGTTTGTCGCGGAGAGTATGCCTGTATAGCAGGAGGCATCAAGCCCCGTCAAAAGGTACATGTTATTCGCTAGGTTGCAGGGTGTGGGCTGTCCGAAGCCGGGAGGCATGATATCAGATCGTTGGATTAGGGGAATTACGCGTAGCGTCGTCGCGCGACTATTGCTTCGTCTGCGCGCTCCTGGCGGCGACTTCGACCGCCTTTTCCTGTTCAAGCGTGCTCCACAGGGCCGTAAGCAGCTCGGCGGTGCCTTTTCCTGTGGCTGCGCTGATCCCAAACAAGCGCAGTCCACGCTTGGCGAACAGACGTTCCAGGGCGGGAAGCCGCTTGCGCGTCTCCGGCAGGTCCAGTTTGTTGAGGACCACCACCTCGGTGCGAGCCGCTAGCCGCGGGTCATGCAGGGCCAGCTCCCGCCGCAGAGTCTCGTAGTCGCGCATCGGGGTGCGCCCCGGTGTCGAGCTTATCTCGATCATGTGGACCAGAACGCGCGTGCGCTCGAGGTGCCGCAAGAATTGATGCCCAAGACCGGCACCCTCATGTGCACCTTCGATCAATCCGGGCACGTCGGCGACCACGAACGACCGATCACCCGAAAGCCGAACCATGCCCAGGTTGGGAATCAGGGTGGTAAATGGATAGTCTGCGATCTTGGGACGCGCAGCGGATATGCGCGCGATGAGGGATGACTTGCCCACGTTGGGGAAGCCGACCAATCCCACATCGGCCAGCAACTTCAGCTCGAGCCGAATCACGCGTTCCTCGCCCGGCTGCCCCGGCTCGGCCCGCCTGGGTGCGCGGTCCGTCGGCGTCGCAAAATGCATGTTGCCGCGCCCGCCTTTTCCACCTGCGGCCACCACGAAACGCTGACCATCCACACGCATGTCCGCCAGCAGATCGCCTGTGGCATCGTCGTAGACTTCGGTCCCGGCCGGCACGCGCAGCACCATGTCCAGGCCGCCGTGGCCGTACTTGTCTTTGTTGCCGCCCTTTTCGCCGGCTGGCGCCTGGTAGTCGTGGCGGTAGCGGAAATCGAGCAGCGTCGACAGGCCTTCGTCGGCCACCAGGACTACGCTGCCGCCATGGCCGCCGTCGCCGCCTGCCGGGCCACCCTTGGGGACGAATTTCTCGCGGCGAAACGCCACGACGCCGTTGCCGCCATCGCCGCCGCGCAAACTAATCCGCGCCTGGTCGACAAATGCGGTCACAGGGACACTCCCGGCTGCAGCGCTGGCCGGACCTGGGGCGAACCCCGGGCGGCTAGGCCGCCTCGATGCTGACCCGCTTGCGGTTGCCTGATTGGCTGAACTTCACCGTGCCGGTCTTGAGGGCGAACAAGGTGAAGTCGCGGCCGACGCCGACATTGCGGCCGGGGTGGAACACCGTTCCCACCTGCCGGACCAAAATATTGCCCGCCGCCACCACTTCGCCGGCGTAGCGCTTGACCCCGCGACGCTGCGACTGCGAATCGCGACCGTTGCGGGAACTGCCTTGCCCTTTCTTGTGTGCCATGGCGGTCTACGCTCCTGCCTTGATGGCCGTGATCTTGAGGGCCGTGAAAGGCTGACGGTGGCCGGTCTTGCGCCGATAGGACTTGCGCCGTTTGTACTTGTAGATGATGAGCTTCTTGCCCTTGCCTTGCTCCAGGACCTCGGCCTCGACGGCAATCCCGCTGACCTGAGGCTTACCGACCTGCACATTTCCGCCATCGTCGGCGAAGAGCAGGGGCACAAAAGACAACTTTTCCCCGGGGGAGGCAGCAAGCTTCTCCACGCGAAGGGTTTCCCCCTCGGCGACTCGGTATTGCTTTCCTCCGGTCTGGATAACGGCGTACATGTTTCAAGCTCCCAAGCGAGCCGCGTAATCTAAAGGAGTTTCAGAAGCTGTCAAGGGCGGGTGCGGTCGAAAGCCAGACGCCAGCGCCTTCGCGCAGCACGACGCTTCGCGCCGGACGAGGTTCAATCTATTCGTTGCGGCCGGTGCGGATGCTGACCGATCGCCCGTGGCCGACCAGGCCTTCGACCTCGGCTAGGGCCACAATATCGTCTGCCTGCTGCACGAGCGCGGCAGCGTCGTACTCAATAAATGACGTGCGTTTGGTGAAATCGGCCACTCCGAGCGGCGACGCGTAGCGAGCACTGCCTCCTGTGGGCAGGACGTGACTGGGTCCGGCGAAATAGTCGCCCACCGCCTCGCTGGCATGGTCGCCGACGAAGACAGCCCCTGCGGCAGTGACTTGGTCGGCCAGTGCGGTGGCGTTGGCTAGCGCGATTCCCGCGTGCTCAGGCGCCAGGCGATTGACCAGCGCTATCGCCGCGGCCGCGTCGTCGACCACGAAGACCACGCCTTGATTGTCGATGGCCTTGCTCGCGATCTCTCGTCTCGGCAGTGTGGCCAGCTGACGGTCCACCTCCGCTGCCACGGCTTCGGCCACCGCACGCCCCACGGCCACCAGGATAGGAACCGCCAGCGCGTCGTGCTCGGCCTGTGCAAGCAGATCGGCGGCCACCCATGACGGCTTGGCGCTGGCATCCGCCGCGATCACGACCTCGGTGGGGCCGGCGATCATGTCGATGCCGACGTCACCGTAGACCATGCGTTTGGCCGCAGTGACATAGGCATTGCCAGGCCCGGCGATCTTGTCGACGCGCGGAACACTCTCGGTGCCGTAGGCCAAGGCGGCGATGGCCTGTGCGCCACCCAGGAGAAAGACCCGGTCTACGCCTGCCTCCAGCGCCGCGGCCAGGGTTTCGGGCGAGGGACCGGGCGTGGTCATGATGATCGTGCCCACCCCAGCCACCTTAGCCGGAATCGCGGTCATCAACACGGTCGAGGCCAGGCAGGCCGTGCCGCCGGGGATGTACAGCCCCACCCGTTCAAGTGGGCTCACGCGGCAGCGCAGGCGGATTCCCGGCTCGCTCAATTCATACCCGCGCGGCTGCTCTGGCTGGTGATAGGCGCGAATGCGCGCGGCTGCGTTGGCCAGTGCCCGTTTGACCGGTGCACGGACGCGGCCGGCCTGTTCCACCCAATCAGCGCGCGACAGTTCGATGGCGGCTAGTTCGCGTCGCTCGAAGCGCAGGGTCAGCTCGCGCAGGGCTTTGTCGCCTTCGCGCCGGACCTGAGCCACGATCTCCGCGACCCTGGTTTCGATTTCTTCGGGCAAAGTCGTGCCTCGGGCGACCAGGCGGGACAGCCGGACTTCGTAGTCCGGATCGTGGGGGCTCAGGATGCGCAACATGGGTGAAGGCTAGCTAGCAGACCGGGTGGCCACAAGGGAACGCAGCGCGCTTGACGAGAAATTTCGCGTTAGCCATCATCCCGTCCCATGTCGTGGTCAGCGCCTGCGGCCGAAGTGGGATTCCTGTCGTTGCTCAAGACCGGCGACGTGCGTGCGCTGTTCGCGCGGTACTCCGACCTTCTGCTGGCCGGGCTGGTGGCGGTGATCGTCGGAATGATGATCGTCCCTTTGCCCGCCTTTGTGCTGGATCTCTTTGTCACACTGAACATTGCGGCTGCGGTTAGCCTGCTGCTTATCGCGATCTACGTCAGTGAGGCCCTGCGCATTGCCACTTTTCCTTCGCTGTTGCTGATTACCACTTTGTTTCGGCTGGCCATTGAGGTGTCGGCCACTCGGTTGATTCTGCTCAAGGCCAACGCCGGCCAGGTCATTCACGCTTTCGGGAATTTCGTCGTGGCGGGCAATTTGGTGGTGGGTGCCGTGGTCTTCCTCATTTTGACCTTGATCCAGTTCATTGTGATTGCCAAGGGTTCTGAACGGGTCGCAGAGGTGGGCGCCCGTTTCACCCTGGACGCCATGCCGGGCAAGCAAATGTCGATTGATGCCGAATTGCGCGCGGGCCACATTGATGCGGCCGAGGCCCGTCGACGCCGCACTTTGCTCACCCGCGAATCGCAGTTTTTCGGGTCGATGGACGGCGCCATGAAGTTTGTCAAGGGCGACGCCATTGCGGGAATCATTGTGCTTCTGGCCAACATTGTGGGGGGACTGATAGTTGGGATCGTCCAGAAGGGGATGGATCCAGCCACAGCGGTCAAGACGTACACCCTTCTCACCATTGGCACCGGGCTGGTGTCGCAGATTCCCGCCCTGGTCATTTCAACCGCAGCGGGAATCATTGTGACCCGCGTTTCTTCAGATGAAGACGGCGGGCATCTGGGCCAGGACATTGGCCGGCAAGTTCTGGCACAGCCCAAGGCGCTGGCTGTCGCGGCTGCCTTGCTCGGACTTCTGGCCCTGGTGCCTGGTTTGCCCGCGGCGCCTTTTGCGGTGTTGGCCGGTTTGCTTGGCCTCATTGCCTTCCGCATTTTCCAGATGGATCGCCTGATCGGCCCGAAACAGAACGTTGATGGTGCGGCAAACCCGACGGCCCTGTTGGTGCCCATTGCCATCGACCTTTCGCCGGAGCTTTCGCAATCGCTGGCGCCGCAAGGTGGTCTCAGACGATTGGAGCATGAACTCCTGCCGGCTGCGCGCGAGCGTTTCTTTGCCGAGACCGGCATTGCGTTGCCCGCCATTTCCGTGCGGACGAACGTCGCTGGCCTGGCTGCGAGGGTTTATGTCGTGCACTTGCAGGAGGTGCCCGTGACGCGCGGCGAGGTTGCCTTGGATGGCGGCCCGCCCGAGGAAGCGATTGTCCTGCACCTGCTGCAGGTCCTGCGTCGCCACGGCCACGAATTCGTTGGCATAGAGGAGACCCAATCGCTGCTCGACCAGCTTGCGCGCACTCAGCCCGCACTGGTGCGCGAGGTTGTGCCCAAGGTCGTTTCACCGGCCCGGCTGGCCGAGATCCTTCGTCGTCTGGCTGAAGAAGGCGTGTCTCTGCGCAACCTGCGCGAAATCCTCGGCGCACTGGCCGATCGGGCGCCGACTGAGTCCGACCCGGTCGCTCTGACCGAGCATGTGCGTGCGGCTTTGCGCCGACCGATCACCTTCGCCCACACGGGCGGCTCCGGCGTCCTGCGCATGTACTCACTCGACCCGATGATTGAGGACACTGTGCGCGAATCAATCCAGCACAATGCCAGCGGCAACACGCTGGCGATTGAGCCCGAACTTGCTTCGGACATTGTCAAGGCCGTGGGCCGCGCCGTCCGCGGCAATCCCGCACCGGTGATTGTGACCGCGGCCGACATCCGCTGGCACCTGCGCCACCTGCTCGAAAGCGAGCTTCGCGAAATCGCGGTGCTCTCGTATCAGGAACTTGAGCCCGACGTGAAGCTACAGTCGCTCGGCCGGATCACAGTCGCTGCGAGCTAGCCATCAACCGGCAGGTCTTTGTGGATGTAGTGACGTCCACTGGGGCCATAGTCGGTGGTCAATTGGCCGTGGCCGTAGAGGAGCCAGCGATAGGTGAGCAGGCCCTCCACCCCGACCGGGCCGCGTGCGTGCAGTTTTTCCGTGCAAATACCGACCTCGGCACCCAGACCGAAACGGTAGCCGTCGGAGAAGCGGTTGCTGGCATTGTGAAACACGCAGGCCGCGTCCACTTCTGCCAGAAAACGGGCAGCGGCCAACTGGTCCTGGGTCACAATGACATCCGTGTGGCGCGAGCCATGGCGGGCAATGTGGCCCAGCGCTTCATCCATGCCGGCCACTTGGCGAATCGACAGTACCAGCGCGCCGTATTCCGTGTCCCAATCGGCCCCAGTGGTGGCGATCATCTGCGAATGGCGTTTGCGCGTTTCTTTGCAGCCGCGCAGTTCCACGCCCTCGGCGGTCAGCGCCGCCACGCAACTATCGAGTGCCACGCCGGCCTCAGGGTCCCACAGGAGCGTCTCGACCGCATTGCACGCCGCCGGATAGGTGCACTTTGCGTCCACCACCAGACGCGCGGCCATGGCCGGGTCCGCGGCCGCGTGCAGGTACATGTGGCAGATGCCGTCGGCGTGAGCCATCACCGGAATGCGGGTGTGGCTGCGCACGTGGTGAATGAAGGACGACGAGCCGCGCGCAATCATCATCTCGACCAGATCGTCCATGCCAAGCAGGGCATCCACTTCCGCGCGATCCTCCAGCAGCACCATCGCCCGGGTGTCGATGTCATGCGCCGCCAACACCCCATGGGCCACCGCGGACAGGGCTCGATTGCTGCCACTGGCCTCGCGGCCTCCCTTGAGCGCCAGGGCATTGCCGCTCTTCCAGGCCAAGCTGGTGATCTGCACAAGAGCATCGGGGCGCGCCTCGAACACCACGCCCAGCACGCCGAGCGGACAGCTCACGCGCTTGAGAATGAGCCCGTGATCCAGCGCCCGGTGGGTGAGCGCGCGGCCAACCAACTCCGGCATGGCGGCCAGCTGCCTGATGCCGTCGATGGTTGTGTCGAGCTTCTTGTCGTCGAGCAGCAGGCGCTTGACCAGGGCCGATCCGAGGCGGCCGGCCGCCTCTTCTTCGCGCGCCCGGACCATGTCCTGGGCGTTCGCCTCCAGCACGGTTTTGCGCGTCTCTGGTTTTGCCAAAGCCTCGGCAAAGTCAACCAGCAGGCGGCTACGTTCGGGTCCGGTCAACGCCGCCAGCCGCCGGGCCGCCGCGCGTGCCGCTATCAAGCTTTCACGCAAGTCCATGGCAGGAACTATAGCACTGCGTTTTGACCCGGCTGCCAGCGCTGTCACACGGCGCCCATGACCAGGTTGTCGCGGGTGATGAGCGCGTCGTAGCCGCGGTATCCGAGGACCGTGTCGATCTCGTCGCTGTGCCGACCCGCCAGTTTGCGACAGGCGTCGGCGTCGTAGTTGACCAAGCCGCGACCATGCACCCGACCGCTGCCGTCGCGGATCTCGACCAGCTCGCCCTTGCCAAAGCCACCCTCCACGGCGACCACGCCGATGGGCAGAAGCGACGCCTTGCGATCCACCAGCGCCTGCAGCGCGCCTTGGTTCACGACCAGCGCCCCCTGTTTGCGGCCTGAAACCGCGATGTGGCGCTGGCGGGCGCGACGCCACTCGACCGGCGGAATCAGGGTGCCCACATCGTCGCCGGCCAGGATTCTGTCGAGCACATCGGGCATGCCGCCGTCGGCGATAACGACGGCGCTGCCCTCGGATGTGGCCAGGCGTGCGGCTTCCAGCTTGCTGCCCATGCCGCCAGTTCCACCACTCGACGTACCCATGGCCCGGGCCAGGGCTTGATCGTCGACCGAAGGTAGCTCGGCCACGCGCTGGGCGCTGGGATCCACCGTGGGATTCGCCGTAAACAGCCCGTCCACGTTGCTCAGCATGACCAGTAAATCCGCGTCCAATGCCACCGCGACATGCGCTGACAGACCGTCGTTGTCGCCAAACACCGGCTGGCTAGTCTCCACGCCCTCACGCCGGCGATACTCGACCAGCTCGCGCACGCTGACGCTATCGTTTTCGTTGAGAACCGGGATGGTTCCGAGTTCGAGCAGCCGCATCAGGGTGGTGCGTACGCAGAGTGCGCGGTCGCGATCGGCCAAATCTTCGTGGGTCAGGAGAACCTGGGCTGCGACCACGCCGAACCCGGCAAATGCCTTGGCGTACAGCCCCATTAGGTGGCCTTGGCCCACGGCCGCACAGGCCTGACGCAGCCCCAGCGAGCGCGGTCGCTGCTGCAGCCCGAGCAGGCGCATGCCCATGCCCACGGCGCCGCTCGACACCAATACGACGTCGCGGCCGGCCCGCCGCTGCCGCGCCAAACCTTCGACCAGCTTCATCACGCGCTCGTTGGCAACCTCGCCGCCATCTCCGATGACGACATGCGTGCCCAATTTGACGACCAGACGGTGAGTTTCGGCTAGGGCGGCGCGGCCGCTCGAAGGATTTGGATTCATGCGGTCTGACTTTACCTTGGGCTCGGTTCGTGTGGTAATGCGCCTGTGAGCATCCTTGAAGGAAACAAGACCCTGACCCTCATTGGCGCTGGCACCATGGGCGAGGCCATCCTGCGTGGAATTCTGCGCGCAGGCAAGCTCGGCCCTTCGCAGGTGTTTGCGTCCGACCTGCGAACCGACGCGCTTGCCGACTTGGCCAACCGCTACGGTATTCGCACCACCAACGACAACCTGGAAGCGGCGCGCACCGCAACCGTGGTCCTGCTTTGTGTGAAGCCACACCAAGTGGGCGCCGTGCTGAACACCGATGCGATGCGGGAAGCCTTGAGCGGCAAGGTGGTCATCAGCATCGCAGCGGGCGTACGCCTGGCGCAGCTTGCCAATTGGCTGCCGGCCAGCGCCCTCATCCGCGCCATGCCCAACACCCCAGCCCTGATCGGCGAAGGCATGACCGCACTTTCGCGCGGCAAGGGGACCAACGATGCCGCCATTTCCTTCGCGCTGGATCTGTTTGGCAGCGTGGGCCGCGCCCAGGAAATCGACGAGGCGCAGATGGATGTCGTGACCGCTCTGGCAAGCAGCGGACCAGCTTTTGCCTTTCTGGTGCTGGAATCGCTGGCTGACGGCGCGGTCAAGATGGGCCTACGCCGCGATCTCGCCATCACCATGGCGGCCCAGATGCTGCAAGGATCGGCGCGTATGGTGCTGCAAACCGGCACTCACCCCGCCGTTTTGAAGGACCAGGTGACAACGCCAGGCGGCTGCACCATCGCAGGGCTTTCCAAGATGGAAGAAGGCGGCGTGCGCTTCGCCCTGGCCAGCGGCGTCGAAGAAGCAGCACGCGCCGCCAGCAAACTCGGCCAGGGATAGCCAGTCAAAGCAACCGCCGGGGACGGCCGGGGGTACAATTTCCTTTTTCACTTCGGGGCCGGAGGTGTGTCTGTTTGCTGTGAAAGGAGATCGACCTATGAAACGTTCCCTAGCCAGTCTTTTCGTCTCGTTCGCCATCGCCGCAAGCATCACGGGGTGCGCCCCTGCCAGTGAGGAGGAAGCGAACCAGTTCCGCAACGGCGTGCCCCGCGCGGGCACAGTCACCGTCACCGTTCCCGGCAGCGCGGGCAGCGGTCAAGCCCTGGACGTCGAATCCCAGAGCCAGGCCCTGCTCGGCGACCAAGCCGAGTGGTACACAACCACGCGCGCAGTGACCGCGACCGTCAACGGGGGCGCGTTGGCCGTGGGCGGCCTGGTCAACCTGATCATCAAGTACCCGCCCACTACGATCGCGCAGGACGAAGCCGTGTGGGGTCCCTGGGAAGACCCGCTTGATCCGGTCGCCTGGAAGGTGACCATCACGCGCGTGGCGCCGCAGATGTACCAGTACAAGTTCGAGGGTCGGCCCCGCACCGATCGCACCGCCGCCTTTGTTATCGTGCTCTCGGGCACGCACACGGCCGCGCTCGACCAGCAAGGCCACGAGGTCGAGGGCTTTGGCAGCGGCAGTTTCACCCTGGATTGGGACGCCCGCGCCACCCTGCCCCAGCCCGACGGCAATGTGGGCAAGGCGAACTACAGCTATGACCACCCGGGGGCAGGAGCGACGGTCAGTATCACGGCCCAGTTCGTCCAGGTGAAAGATGACAAGAATCCCGGCAACCGAAACGACGCGAGCTACGCCTTTGCCCAGCAGCCGGGCGGCCCGGGCAGCATGGACTTCATCCTAATCACGCCCACCACGGCGACCCAGACAGGGGGCCGCGGAGTGGTGCGCAGCCGCTGGCTATTTACCGGCGCCGGCCGCTCGGACGTGCAGATCAAGACGACCGCTGGCATCACATTCGCCTCAGTCAGCGAATGCTGGGACGAGAACTACGCCAGCATCTATAAGCAGGCCAGTTGGCTAGGCGGTGATAGCTGGGGCGCAGAGGCGTCGTGTGTCTTTCAGACGGTTGAGTACTCCACGCTGAAGTAGTCATGGTCGGGCGCCAAACACCTTCATTTCAGGTGATTGCCGGCGAGCCGCTGGCGGCGCCCGATTCTCGAACTGAGTTGCGCGACCTCTACCAGAAGTACGGCGCCAGCGTGTTCGGTCGATGTGCCTACCTGCTCAAGGACCGCAGCCAGGCCGAGGACGCCATGCAGGACGTGTTTGCCAAAGCCCTGCAGCACTTCGGAGGTTTTCGCGCCGAGGCATCGCCGCTCACCTGGCTGATGAAGATCGCCACCCACCACTGCCTGAATCTTCTGCGGTCGCAGCGGGCCGGGTGGCGCGGCCGCTTCGAGCGCGAAGCCCGTGCGCAGGCAGAGACCAATGAAAGACCGCAGGTCTTCGAGATGCGCGATTTGGTGCGCAAGATGCTCGCTCTCACCGACCCGGAAACCCAGGCTGCCGCCATCCACTATCACGTGGACGAGATGACCCTCGACGAGGTGGCCGCGCTCTTGGGGCGCTCCGTGCCGACGGTGCGCAAGCGGCTGCAGGAATTCGCCACCCTGTGCGGCAAGGAGTTTTCCGCATGACTCTCGTCAATTGCGAAGCTGATTCTTCCGACCTGCATGTGGGCGACTCGCGTTTGCGCCGATTCCGCGCGGGTGAGTTTTCCGGGCCGGCCCACGACGAAATCGCCCACCACACCGCTACATGCGGATCCTGTCGGGCCAAGCTGCGCCTTCTGCAAGAAGAGCAGCGCCAGTTCGAGCGCGACATCCCGTTCGAGCGCTTTGCCGGCGGGGTCGAGCGGGCCTGCCGCGTCCCGCGTCCGCGGCCAAACCGACGCTGGGCCGTGGGCGGCGCGGTTGGCCTGATAGCCGCTGCCGCGGTGGTGGTGCTGCTCGTGCGACCGTCTGGAAAGACGGGTGATCTTGCAGCACCGGCTGGCGGCGGCCACGCTGGTTTCAACCAAACCAAGGGTGGCCTTTCTGCGGTGGCACGCATTGCCGCGGCCTCGGGCGAGGCGCAGCGATCCCTGCTCCCCGCTGGGACGGCCACTCTGCAGCCGGGCGAGCGCATCCGCCTCGGCTACAGCACGGCGGTGCCTTCATACCTGGCGGTGGTCTCGGTGGACGATGCCGGCGAAATTTCGGCGCTCTACCCCGACGGTGATGGCTCGTTGCTGGTCGAACCCACGCCGCACGTGACCTTCCTGCCTGACAGCCTGGAATTGACCGGTTCAGGCCGGGAACGGGTGTTTCTCTTCCTGGCTGGCCAACCGCTTGACGGCGCGGCCATCAAGAACGCGGTTGCCGAGGCACACGCGCAAGCCAAGGGGGACCTCGGTGCTTTGCCCATGCCTGTTTTCCAGGGTCGCGACGATGTGCGGCCGTTCAGTTGGCTCTTTCACAAGCCATGAGCTTCGCGGGCCGACATCTGACCCGTGCAGGTGCGGCGCTCTTTCTGGCGCTCCTGGTGACGCCGGCCGCGGCCTCCACCCAGCGGCGTTTTGCTTTGGTGGCGGGCAACGACACCGGCGGGCCTGACACGCGCCCGCTGGTCTTTGCCGCCCAGGATGCCCGGCGCTTCCACGCGGTGCTGACCGAGCTCGGAGGAGTGGCGCCGGCTGACACTGAGCTTCTCATCAACCAAAACGCGGACCAACTTCTGCATTCGCTGGATTCGCTGGAATCGCGCATCGCCGAGGCCCAGCGCCGCGGCCAGAGCACGATTCTCATCGTCTACTATTCGGGCCATGCCAAGGACGGGGAGTTGCGACTGGGGGACTCGCGCTTGAGTTTTGCCGCCCTCAAATCCCGGCTGGCCGCAGCGGCGGCTGACATCCGCGTGGGCATCTTCGATTCCTGCCATTCAGGCATGATCACGCGTGGCAAGGGCGCGCGCCGGGCGCCGGCCTTTGAAATTGAAGCCACCGGCTCGCAGGAGACGCGCGGCCTGGTGCTGCTTTCCTCGGCCAGCGCCGATGAAGAAGCACAAGAATCGGACGAAGTCGGCGGCAGCTACTTTTCCCAGTACCTGGTGAGCGGCTTGCGCGGCGACGCCGATCTGTCGCGCGACCGGCGGGTGACGCTGTCGGAAGCCTACGCTTACGCCTACGCGCGCACGGTGGCGGATACGGCCGAGAGCGCGGCTGGGGCCCAGCACCCGACTTTCAGCTTTGACCTCAAGGGCAACGCCGATCTGGTGCTCACCGACCTAACCAGCCGGCGTGAAGGCTTGTACGTCCCCGCCTCAGCGCCAGCCGGGACGTACTATTTCATCGACGCCAGCGGTTCCATCGCCGCCGAGGTGGTCAAGCCTGCCGACGCCGACCGGCAGATCGCGCTGCCTGCGGGTCGCTACCGCGTGCGCCGCCGGCTGGCGGATCGTTTGCGCATTGGCGAGATCCGCGTGGCCGAGGGCCAAGTGCAGACCCTTGACGAATCCAGCCTGCGCGACGCCCCGTTTGCCGACGATCCGGTCAAGGGCCGCAGCCGGGAGGCTGGCGTCGCCGTGAATCTGAGCGTTGGCGCGACAGTGCAGGCATTCTTCGACGCCCCCACGCGCGACGGGCTGTTCCCGCCCGCCGGGCTGCTGTCCGCCGAAGTGCAAGTGCGCAACTTTTTTCGCCGCAGCTGGCTCATGGCCTTTGACGTTGCCGCTGGCAGTGCCAACGGCCAAGTCACTCGCCTTGACACGCCTCTGCCATTTCGCTTCTCCGAATTCACGGGCGGCCTATCGCTGGCGACTGAATGGCCGTTGTGGAACGGCCGGTTGGTTCCTTACACGGGCTTGCGCCTGGCTTACCTGCTGCTCAGTCGAAAATTCGAGGATCGGACGATCCCGGACCAGTTCTTTTCCACGTTTTCGCCAGGCCTGGTGGCCGGGCTTCGCTGTCAGTTGTGGGGCGGCTTCGGTGCCCAGGCGCGCGCCCGGGCTCACTACCTGCTCTACAACGTCGACCAAAATCGCTCCCTCGGCTACTGGGAGCTTTCCGCAGGACTCAGCTATGACTTGTAAAACTGTGAAGGCTCTGGTGTTGCTTGCGGCGGTTGCTGGCTGTGGCAACTATTCCAATGAGGATCTCGATTTTCAATTGGCGTTGCCCGAGGACGGCGAGCTGGACGCCAAGCTTCCGCAAGCCCTCACCCTCGACAACTCGGCCGAGTACTACACGCAGACCCGCAAGGTGGTCACCACCTTCAATGGTTGCGCCGCCGCGCTGACCAATTTGGTGGACCACGTGCGCAGCTACCCGCCGACGTCGCGCAACGGCGCCGAGCGCACCTGGGGCCCGTTCTCCGATGACAAACACCCGGGTTGGCAGATGCGCGTGGTGATGGTGCGTTCCGCTGACCCCGCTGCGCCGGCCCCTGGCTTTGTCATCGCCTACAGGTTCCAAATCCGCAACGCCTCCCAGAGTGGCTCCGCCTTTTTCGATTTCTTGACCGGTAGCTACACCTCCTCGGGCGGCGCGCGCCGGGGTCAGGGCGACATGCACCTCTTGGTGCAAGACGCACGTGTGGCTGGCTATCCGGTCGCGGACTTCGGCGATCTCGCGAAGCTGGACCTCAACTACGACACGTCGGGCTACCCCATCACAGTGGAGATGACGATCGCCAATGTGGCCACAGCGGACAGCCCTGGAGCCACCTACGGATACACCGAAAGCGCGGACGGATCAGGAGCTTTGGTTTTCGACTGGAGTACGAAGGCGGTCCCGGGTGCACCGGGCGTTACCGACATCGCGTTCACCAGCCGCTGGCTCGGGTCGGGCGCAGGCCGCGCCGATGCGTACTTGCCAACGGGAAACGTGGCAGTCGGAACCGACTGCTGGGGCCCGGACACAGTGGCGGACTACGTGTGGCGTTGGGATGGCCAGGGCAATACCGGCTCCCCTGATCTTTGCGCCTTCGGTGCGCCGAACTAGTGCCGAACTAGCGCTGAGTTGCCGCAAAGGCCTTGGCAATGGCCTTGGCGGCGGCCACTGGATCGGAAGCGCCATCTACGGCGGCGATGACTGCTGCGGCAGCAGCGCCTGTCGCGGCCACGGCATCGACGTTCGCCAACGTGATGCCACCAATGGCAACCACAGGGAGCGACACGGCGGCGCACACCTCGCGCAGTCGATCCAGGCCCACGGCTGACTCGGCATCGGTCTTGGTCTGGGTGGCGAAGACCGGGCCGAAGCCGATGTAGTCGGCCCCTGCATCGGCAGCAGCCTGCGCCTGGGCCAGATCGTGAGTCGAGATACCAACGAAAAATTGGCGACGCGGACGAATCCGTAGCGCGTCGACAAGCGGCAGATCGTTCTGACCGAGGTGCACGCCATCGGCTCCGACGGCCAGGGCGACATCCAGCCGGTCATTTACACAGAGAGGCACGCCCGCGGCCTGGCAGGCAGGCAAGAGCAGCGCTGCGATCCGCCGGAGATCAACCGCTCGCGTGTGCTTGGCACGCAACTGCAGGCACGCCGGACGGGCGGCCAGTCGCGCCTCTGCGCGTGCCAGCAGCGTTGTCGGGGCCTCGGGCTGCTCGCCTGTGAGATCGAGAATTGCGTAGTATCCGCGCAGCTGCAACGGCATTTGGCGGCTACACTATGCTGCGCACGTGGGATCTGTCGAGACACGGACATGCCGACGCCGTTCAAACTGAAAAGCGATTTGCTGCCCACCGGGGATCAGCCGCGCGCCATCGAGGAACTGATCGCTGGCGTGAAGCGCGGCGATTCCGCGCAAGTTCTGCTCGGCATCACGGGAAGTGGAAAGACCTTCACCATGGCGCACGTGATGGCCCACGCCCAGCGGCCGACCCTGGTCATGGCCCACAACAAGACGCTGGCTCATCAGCTTTACGGCGAATTCAAGAGCCTGTTTCCTGACAACGCGGTCCACTTTTTCGTCAGCTACTACGACTACTACCAGCCCGAAGCCTACGTCCCTTCGACCGACACCTTCATCGAGAAGGATTCGCTCATCAACGAAGAGATCGATCGCATGCGCCACGCCGCCACTTTTGCCCTGCTCACTCGGCGCGATGTGATCATCGTGGCGTCGGTGTCGTGCATCTACGGCATTGGCGCGCCTGAGGCGTATCTCGATATGAAGGTCGACTTGGCCGTCGGCGTGGAGGTGCGGCGCGATGCGGTCTTGCGTCGCCTGGTCGAGATCCAGTACGAACGCAACGACGTGGATTTTTCCCGCGGCACTTTCCGGGTGCGCGGTGACGTGGTGGAGGTTTTCCCGGCCTACGAACGCGAAAAGGCGCTGCGCATCGAGTGGTTCGGCGACGAGATCGAGACCATCTCCGAGGTGGATCCCTTGCGCGGCAAAGTGCTGCGTAAACTCGATGAGGTGGCGATTTTTCCTGGCTCACACTACGTGACCCCGAGCGAGCAACTGGTGCGCGCCATGGGAACCATTAAAGAGGAACTGCGCGAACGGCTCACCGACCTGCACGCGCAGAACCGGCTGGTGGAAGAGCAGCGGCTGCAGCAGCGCACCCTCTATGACCTTGAAATGCTGGAGCAGATGGGCCGCTGCAAGGGCATCGAAAACTACTCGCGCCATCTTTCCGGCCGCAAGCCCGGCGAGCCGCCGCCGACCCTGCTCGACTACTTCCCCGAGGACTGCCTGATCTTCGTCGACGAATCCCACCAAATGGTTCCCCAGATCGGTTCGATGCACAAGGGCGACCGCTCACGCAAGCAGACCCTGGTGGACTTCGGCTTTCGTTTGCCGTCGGCGCTCGACAACCGGCCGCTGCGCTTCGATGAATGGGAGGCGCGCGTGCGCCAGGTCGTCTTTGTTTCGGCGACGCCCGCCAACTACGAGATCGAGCGCGCGGGCGGCGTGCTGGTCGAGCAGATCATCCGGCCGACGGGGCTGCTTGATCCCGAGATCGAGGTTCGGCCGGTGGCCTCGCAGGTCGACGACCTTCTGGGAGAAATCCGCACCCGGGTTGCGGCCGGCGATCGCGTGCTGGTGACCACCCTGACCAAGCGGCTGGCCGAGGATCTGACCGAGTACTACACCGATCTCGGCGTGCGCGTGCGCTACTTGCACTCGGACATCGACACCATGGAACGGATTGAGATTCTGCGCGACCTGCGCCTCGGCACCTTCGACGTGTTGGTGGGAATCAACCTTCTGCGCGAAGGCCTGGATTTGCCCGAGGTTTCGTTGGTGGCCATCCTCGACGCCGACAAGGAAGGGTTCTTGCGCGCCGAGCGCTCGCTCATCCAGACCATCGGCCGCGCGGCCCGCAACGTGAACGGCAAGGTCATCATGTACGCCGCGCATGAGACTGAATCGATGAAGCGGGCGATCGCGATCACGCAGCAACGGCGCACGTTGCAAGAAGAGCACAATCGCAAGCACGGCATTACGCCCAAAACCATCAGCAAGGCCATCCAGGATCTGTCGGGCACCGCTCAGGATGATTTCGTCGATCTGGCCAAGCTGGCCCTGCCCAAGAAGGGAAAGCACACCCTGGCGCTCGACGACCTGCCCGCCACCATCGCCCAGCTCAAGACCGAGATGATGGACTTGGCCGAGAAGCTGGAATTTGAAAAGGCCGCCGCGATCCGCGACCGCATCCACCAACTCGAACAGCTTCAGCTGGATTTGGGGTGATGACTCAGATCCGCCGGTAGCCGAGGCGCCAGATGTGGAGAGCCTCGGCCTCGCATTGTCGCTCGCGACGCGACCGCGCGGCAAACGGGCTTTGCAGAAGAAATCTCCACGACTCACGCAGGTTGACGAAGCGTTGCGCGGGATCGCTTTCCAGGGCGGCCATGGCGTCGAGCGCAATCTCGAAGACATCGGTGGCCACGTAGATCTCGCCGCCTGCGACCAGCAGCCCGGAAAGCTCGGCCACCAGTTCGGGCGACATCACACGCCGCTTCTGCTGGCGCGCCTTCCACCACGGGTCGGGAAAGTTGAGGAAGAAGCGGCTCACCCGGCGGTCAGGGAAAACCCGCCGCAGATCGACCGACATGTTGGCAAACACGCTGCGGACCTGCGCAAGTCCCTGTTGCTCGCAGATGGCGTTGGCGGCGGCGACATGGTCGCGCCGAATTTCAACTCCCACGTAGAAACGCGCCGGGTCTTCGACAGCCCGGCCCATGAGAAAATGCGCCTCGGCCGATCCCAGCTCGACCTCGACCGGAACCCCGGCAGGCAGCTCGGGTGGCTCGACCGGGATCTGGAAGAAGTTCGACTTCAGCGGGTTGACGTGCTGACGAATTCGCATCGTCTCGAATGGGCGCCGGCCCTAAGGCTAGGCCGGGGCGGCGGCGGCGTGGGCGCGTCGATCCATCCAATTCACGAGAAGCTGTTGCAGGATCCCGAGCAGGTAGCTGGTGAGCGTGTAGGTCGACAATCCTGCCGGCAAGAAGAGCGAGAACCCGGTGAACATGATCGGCATCATGAAGGCCATCATCTTCTGCTGCTGAGGATCGGTCCCGGCCGGCGACATGCGCATCTGCAGAAACATGACCACGCCCATCAGTAACGGGGTCGCGTAGTAGGGATCCTTGGCCGACAAGTCGGCGATGTAGAGGAACGACGAGTGGTGCAGCTCGACCGCGTAGTTGAGGGTGGAAAACAGCGCAATCCAGATGGGCATCTGGATCAGGCTGGGCAAGCAGCCACCGAGCGGCGAGACGCCATGGGCCTTGTACAGGTTCATGGTCTCGATGCCCTGTTTCTGCTTGTCGTTCTCGTACTTCTTGCGCAGGAGCGCGATCTTGGGCGCCAGCCGCTGCATCTTCTTCGCCGAACGCAGCGTCCGCTGCGTGGGATAGAACGTGACCAGCTTGACGAAAAGGGTGAGCAGGATGATGGCGACGCCCCAGTTGCCCGAAAGCCGATAGAAGAACTTGAGCAACGCCAACATGGGCCGCGACAACACGGCAAAGGTCACATCCACATTGTCCGCCAGGTGAGCATCCTCGCCGCCGGGCCGCACCTTCTCAAGGTCGCTGTTGTACTTGGGTCCCGCGAAGACCTCGAAGGCGTACTCGGTCTTCTCACCAGGCGCCAGGGTGCGCCGGCTCGGCACAAGGAGAACCTCGCCGGTCAGCGAATCAATCGCGCGCGCGATGCAGCGGCGTTCCTTGGGCGGGCTCTCCGGGAACGGAACCGCCGCCACGGTAAAGAACTTCTCGCCTGACGCCACCCATCGCACCCCCCCGATCACGTCGATGGGCTCTTTGACAAGCGGCTCCACCGCGGACCGGCGGGCCTTGTCGTTGACCCAGCAGACCAGTTCAGCCAAATTGGCGGAAGCGTAGCTCATGAAGCCGCCGCCCTTCTTTTCGGGATCCTGCTGGGCGTACAGGTGCATGATCAGGCCGTGTGACTGCGGCTTGTCGCTCTTGTTCTGCACGCTCACGCTGACGTTGAGCCGGTAGCGATCCGGCTCGCTCCGGTACCGCTTCTCGACGGCGACCTGGTCGGTCTGCGCGCGGAAGATGACAGTGTCCGGGGCCGGCTGCTCGGCTGCCCAAACCGTGTCGTCGGGTAGGGCAAAATCCTTCGTCTCGAAAGTCGTACGCAGGGGAGCCAGTTCCGGTCTTCCCGTGGTCACGATCTCCATGCCGCTCTCCGGGTCGCGCCGGTTGAGCAGGAACTGCCGGTTTCTGAGCTTCACCTGGCGCAGAGTGCCGCCCCAGGTCGAAAGCAGATAGCGCGCGTCGGCGGTTTCGAGCGCGATCTGTTGTTCCGCCGGGCGGACAGCGGGCTGTTGTGAAGGCGCGCCGGCCGATGTCTTTGGCGGTTCCGCCAAATTCGGCATCGAGGGCTCGTGGTTTGCGCTCTGCTGAGTCGGAGCGGCCGGAGGCGCCGGCTGTGCGGGTGGAAAGAACTTCCACCAAATGATCATGATGCCGATAGAAGCCGCGATGGCCAGCCCGAGTCGCTTGTCCATAGACGTCTCCTACCAGTCTTTCGTGCAATCAGAAACCGCGGGCACCGGATCCAGGCCGCCGCGTGCAAAGGGGTGGCAGCGAAGCAGGCGGCGCATGGCCAAGTATCCGCCCCGCACCACGCCCCATTTCTCGACGGCTTCTTCGGCGTAGGCAGAGCAAGTCGGGCTGTACCGACAGGTCTGACCTACAGCGGGGGAAATGGCGACTCGATAGCCGCGCAAGAGTGCACGGGTGACGTCACGGGCCACCCGGCTGCCACGGGAGGGATCCGATCTCAAGACATTCCCACGCGAGCGAGGAGTCCACCGAGTTCCTCGTCTGTCCGCTGGTATGTGCTCTGCGCAGTGGCGGGACGGGCGATGATGACGAAGTCGGTTCCGCCAGGCGCAGACGCGGCCATGCGACGGTAGCTTTCACGCAGCCACCGCTTGACCCGATTGCGTACAACGGCGTTGCCGACCTTCTTGCTCACGGTGATCCCGATTCTTGCTCGCTCTTTGCGTTCGTGCTCCGGACGGGACAGGGCATAAACCACCAGGTTCCGCCCGGGTATTCGGCGCCCGCGACGCTGCGCCGCCAGAAAACACGACCGTGCACGCAGGCGATCCCTGCGGCCGAGGCCTTCGTGGCGGCCCTTGTCGCTCACGGGGCCTACTTTTTGGGCACTGTAACTGTGAGCTTCTTGCGCCCCTTGCGGCGGCGGCGCCGCAGTATCTCTCGGCCAGACGGCGAGCTCATGCGTTTACGGAAGCCGTGGGTTCGCTTGCGGCTCTTTCGGTGCGGCTGAAAAGTCCTCTTCGACACGTGTTCCTCCGGCTCGTCGACCGTGTGGGACCGCTGAATTAGCACCCCAGGTAGGCAGTGTCAACGCCGCCATGGCTGATTCCGTGGTCTTGGGTCAGCCCAGGGCTGCTAGTCAGGGGTGCTGTGGGCGTGTGTCATACGGGACGTAGGGCAGGCGTAGCGCGGCTGCGCTGGGGGAGTGAGCGTGGACCGGACAGCGGGCGGGAACAGCGGGTTAGTACTCCGCACGCCACAGGACTCAAGCTTTCTCAGTTTCTTTCGAGGCTGAGGACAAGCGGTTCTCTGCGAACGGAATCGCTTTCCGTCGAGAAATTGAGACATCGCGAGGCTGTGTCGCCGTCTCGTCGACGGCGCTTTGGGCTGTGGTGTCGTGATGTGTCCGTTCCGCCCGTCGGAGAAGTGCCTCTTCACTCGCTCGCGAATTGCTCCAGGCCGCATCCTGCGCTGGTTTCCTCTGCCGGTCACACGGTGGGCCCGCAGATCTCGGACCGATCGGAACACGCGAATCTTGCGTCGCCAAATTCCCCAGCGATCGCCAACGGTTTGCCCGGAGCCGAGAGCGAAACGCGGCGCTCCCGACACACCGGGCCGGGCTTTCGGGGCCAAGATCCCGCCGATCTGCGGCCTCTTTTCGACTCCTTGTTTTTAGTCTTGTCGGCGGGAGTCTGGGTTGGTACTTAAGCCGCCTGCCATCGGGTCGCGCCCGTGAGCCCCATGTGAGAGGGCTCTTTGGATGCACGGCTGGCGTGGCTGTTGATGAACAGAGGGGAGCGACCCTCAAGTTGCTGACATTGTTGGGTTTTGTCTACTGGCCTTGTTGTGGAAAAAACAATGATTGAGCTCTGGGGCGAAGCTGTCCGTTCGATCGAAGAGAGAGTCAAGCCGTCAAACCGCGACCAGTGGTTGCGGCCGATCGAATGCTTGGCCATCGACGAGGGGCGTATCCGCTTACGCGCGCCCAACCGCTATCACAAGGAGTGGTTTGAAGATAACTTCCTTCCCTCCATCCTAGAGAATCTCAAAGCGCGTTCCCAGACGTCGTTCTCGGTCGAGTTTGAAGTCCCAGGGGAGTCGCCTGTGATGACGATAGCCAAGCATCAGGAAGCTATGGGTGAGCCCGTCGAGGAAGTCGCCGCGTGGCGTCCGTCGCCCGCCGGCCTGGACAACCGCTACACGTTCGACAGGTTCGTGGTCGGCGCGCGAAACCAGTTTGGCCACGCGGCTGCGCGTATGGTGGCCAGCGCCCCCGGTTCAAAGTACAACCCCCTGTTTCTCTATGGCGGGGTCGGTCTGGGCAAAACCCACCTGCTACACGCCATTGGGCACGAGATTCATCGTCAGCATCCCGATTGGAGGATCACGGTGGTGACCTGCGAGCAGTTCGTCACCCACTTCATCCGGTCGATGATGAACCAGCGCAAACAGCCGAGCAGCATCAGCCTCATGGAGGAATTTCGCTCGTGCTACCGCGAGAAGCCAGACGTGCTTCTGGTTGACGACATCCAGTTTCTCGCCAACAAAGACAGCTCTCAGGACGAATTCTTCCACACCTTCAACGCCCTCCATCTTGCGCAGAAGCAGATCGTGCTTACCTGCGACAAGCTGCCGGCCGAGTTGCCCGGCGTGGAGGAGCGCCTGCAGAGTCGGTTCGCCTGGGGCCTGATCGCAGAGATTGGACATCCTGACCTGGAGACCCGGGTCGCGATTCTCAAACGCAAGGCCGAGCTCGACCAGATGCCGCTCGACGACGATGTGGCTCTTGCCATTGCCACCATGGTCCGGTCGAACGTTCGCGAGCTTGAAGGAGCGCTGCTGCAACTGTCAGCGCGTTCGTCGATCACTGGCCGCAGCATCGACAAGCAGTTTGCTGAGGAAGTTCTCAAGGACATGGTGAGCTCCACGCCTCAGGGGTTCAGTATCGAGGCCATCCAGCGAGAAGTGGCGACGTACTTCGATATCAAGTTGCACGATTTGCGCGGCCAGAAGCGCCTGCAATCTATCGCTCGGCCCCGCATGATCGCGATGTACCTGTCTCGCAAGCTCACAGGTTCTAGCTTCCCAGAAATTGGCAGTCGTTTTGGTGGCAAGGACCACTCCACCGTCATCAGCGCTGTCAAGAAGATCGAATCCCTGATCGCTTCCGACGCCAATTTGCGTAGCGTTGTGACTACGCTAGAGAGCCACCTGCGTCAGCGCTGATTCCGGGTTTATCGTACGCAGTCTGGACCTGCCCCAAGGGCGGGTCCGACTTGCGTCTTGCTTCGCCATGCGGTTTGGGGGTTGTGATTTCTCCCTAGCAGAGAGCGGCCCCTTCATGCGTCTCCTGCGCGGCTTGGCCGAATCCACTTCTATCAACAGTTGACTGTCGATATGTCTGGGACAAAGCTGTGGGTCAAAACTTGACAGATGCCTCGCACCGGCCTGCCAGCTCTTCTCCCCTTCGGGACCCCGGGTTATCCCCAGCCAGCTTCGCGTTTCTTTCGTCGAGAAACCTATTCTTTCAAGGAATCCACAGGGCCTTATACTTCTGCTTTTATAGATCAGATCTTTATATATTCAGAGCTACCGGTGATGAGACAACAGGACGAGGGTGACTGATGGACATTCGGATCGACAAGAGCAAATTGCTTCGGGGCCTTTACCTCGCGCATGGCATTTCCGATCGGAAGAGCACGATGCCCATTCTGGCGAACGTGCTGATTCGCAGCGAAGGGGTTGATCGAATCTCGTGCGCGGCGACAGATCTCAAGGTGACGATGGTAGTGACGTTGCCTGCCAAGGTTGAGCAGGAAGGGGGTGTCACGGTGGGGGCGCGCCAAGCCTTCGAGATCGCGAAGGGCCTTTCAGCGGAAGAGGTTCATCTGCACAGGACCGAGCACAACTGGCTGGAGATCCAGAGCGGCCGAGCGGAATTCAAGGTGGTGGGGATGAGCGAGAGGGACTACCCGAAGCTTCCGGCGGTCTCTGACGCGGAACTAAAGGCGGTAGACCCGGCGGTTCTGCTGGAGATGATCGGAAAGACAGTGTTCTCGATCTCGCAGGACGACACGCGACCTCACCTGGCCAGCGTCCTTTTTGAGGCCGACGGGGATAGCGTCCGCATGATTTCGACGGATGGACACCGTCTGTCGAAGTTCGGGAAGGCTGTGGTCAATGGACCCAAGCTGGAAAGTGGCGTACTGATTCCTCGCAAGGGCGTGGCGGAGATCCGCAGGGCCCTCGAAGGCAGGGAGGCGCCTTGCGAGATCGGGGTGCATCAAGGCTACTTCGTGCTGCGAGCCGACGACATGATGCTTACGGTGAAACTGGGAGAGGGGCAGTTTCCACCCTACGAACAGGTTATCCCCAAGGAGAACGACAAGATTCTCGTGATTGAGAGGGATGTTCTCTTGGATGCACTCAAGCGTGTGTCGATCATCGCGTCAGACAAGACCTGGGGCATCCGGCTCAGCTTGGAGAATGGTTCTTTGGCCATCGAAGCGGACAACCCTGATCTTGGAAATGCGCGTGAGAAGCTGGACGTTGATTACAAGGGATCGTCGCTGCAGATCGGATTCAACGCGCGCTACTTCATCGATCTCTTGTCGGAGATGGGCTCGAAGAACGTGCGGCTGGAATTGGGGGAGGATCTGGATCCGGCTGTGATTCGGCCCGCCGATGACAGCGACTACCTAGGCGTCGTCATGCCGATGCGGCTCTGAATGATTCTGAGAGAGCTGCGGGCTCGCGGTTGGCGAAACCTGGCCGACGTGGCCCTGGTTCCTGGGCAGGGCGCCACGATTCTCTTCGGACAAAACGGGCAGGGCAAGACGAACATCCTGGAGGCGGCCTACACGGCGCTTTGTTTTCGTTCGTTTCGGACCAACAGCCTGTCCGACTTGGTGGGGTGGGGCAGCCAAGGCGCCACCGTGGAAGCCTCGATCACGGTGGGGTCAATAGACCGCGAGTTGAAGATCCAGATAGCGGAGGGACACAAGAGCACGCTTCTCGACAGCAAGGGCGTGCGGCGCGATTCGGCGGCGCTGATGGGCGTCGGGGCCGTGCTCTTCGCACCAGAGGATCTGCGGCTGCCGAAAGCAGCGGCAGCAGAGAGAAGACGCTTCGTCGACCGAGCCGTATTTGGAGGGTACCGACCCTACTTTCGCGAGGTCCTGACTTTTGAGCGTGTGATCAAGAGCCGCAACGCGCTCCTCCGTCGGGGATCGATGGACACGGTTTTGCTCGCCAGCTACGACGAGAGGCTGGCCGAGGCGGGCGCGCGGATCGTCATGCGGAGACGCGAGACAGTGGCAGCGCTCATGCCGCGACTGGCAGAGACGTTTCGCCGGATCCACAGCTCGGACCCTGTGAGCATGCGCTACGCAAGCGATCCACGTGTCGAAGCTGCGGACAGTGAGGGAGAGGTAACGTCAGCTCTGCGCGCTGGGCTAGAGGCACATAGGGAGACGGACCAGCGGAGGGGGTTCACTGGCTTCGGGCCGCAGACAGACGATGTGGAGCTGGAACTTGCAGGCCACCTGGCGCGCGAACACGCCTCGCAGGGTCAGCTTCGCTCGCTGGTGCTGGCTCTCAAGCTGGCGGAGCTGGAACACTTACGTGCGGTGCTGGGAGAAGCGCCCCTATTGCTCCTGGACGACGTTGCAAGCGAGCTCGACGAGGAGCGACGACGGAGTCTCTTTGTGACGATGACCGAACTCTCGTGCCAGAGCCTGATAACGGTAACCGAGCGAGAGCATTTGCCCGCGCTGCCTGGATGCGTTGACTACGAGGTGATCGGGGGCCAACTGCGTCGTCGATAGGTGGGAAGGCAGGCGAGTTCGGTTTTCCTTTACACCCCGGATTCTGAGTGCTATGTAACTGTAACTTCTTGGTTTTTTGCCATGGCGCCGGATGTCGATGATGCCCAGGGTCCAGAGCCGACCCAGGCAGCAAGTGAATACAACGAAGAGAGCATCCAGGTCCTGAAAGGCCTGGAGGCCGTGCGTAAGCGGCCGGGCATGTACATCGGGGACACCGATGACGGCACGGGGCTGCACCATATGGTCTACGAAGTTGTCGACAACTCCGTGGACGAGGCGCTCGCGGGCTTCTGCAATCGCATTGATGTGGCCGTCCACTTCGACGATTCCGTCTCGGTGGAAGACAACGGGCGTGGCATTCCGGTCGGTGAGCACCCTACCGAGAAGCGGCCAACGGCCGAAATCGTCATGACCGTATTGCACGCCGGGGGCAAGTTCAACCACTCGAACTATAAGGTTTCGGGGGGATTGCACGGCGTAGGCGTCTCGGTCGTCAATGCCCTGTCTGAGTGGCTGAAGCTTGAGATCAAGCGGGACGGCAAGGTGTACTATCAAGAGTACCGGCGTGGGGATCCATTTACGACGCTGGCCGAGATTGGCGTGTCCGAGAAGAGCGGCACCAAGGTGACGTTCAGGCCTGATCCGACGATATTTGCGGGTGTTACGGAATTCAGCTTCGAGGTGCTATCGCAGCGGCTGCGCGAACTGTCGTACCTGAACCGTGGCCTGACCATCACGCTGGAGGACGAGCGAAGCGGCAAGGCGCATGAATTCAAGTTTGCCGGAGGCCTGGGCCAGTTCGTGGCCGACCTGAACGCCTCCAAGGTGTCGGTGCACGAGAAGCCGATCGTCATCCTGGGTGACCAGGAAGACACGCAAGTCGAGATCGCCGTCCAGTGGAACGATTCGTACCAAGAAGCGGTCTATTGCTTCACCAACAACATCAAGAACAAAGACGGGGGAACCCACTTGACGGGGTTCCGCGCCGCTCTTACGCGGACAATAAACGGGTACGCTCAGTCCGCGGGGTTGCTCAAAGATCTGAAGAACGGGCTGGGTGGCGACGATATCAGCGAGGGGCTTACAGCCGTGGTCTCGGTCAAGCACCCTGACCCGAAGTTCAGCAACCAGCCGAAGGACAAGCTGGTTTCTTCTGAGGTCAAGGGCATCGTCGAACGGGTGGTCAACGAGGGCCTCGGTCGCTACCTCGAAGAGCACCCACGCGAAGCCAAGCAGATCATCGAGAAGGCGGTGCTGGCCGCACGAGCGAGAGACGCGGCTCGCAAGGCGCGCGAGCTGGTTCAACGCAAGGGCGCGCTCGATATCTCTTCGCTGCCGGGGAAGCTAGCCGACTGCCAGGAGAGGGATCCCGCGCTTTCCGAGCTGTACATCGTCGAGGGAGACAGCGCCGGTGGCTCAGCCAAGCAGGGGCGCAACCGGAAGGACCAGGCCATCCTCCCTCTGCGCGGCAAGATTCTCAACGTCGAGAAGGCGCGCCTCGACAAGATGCTTTCTTCGCAGGAGATCGTCGTTCTCATCACCGCGCTCGGCTGTGGGGTGGAGAAGGAGAAGGAGATCGACAAGATTCGCTACCACCGCGTGATCATCATGACGGACGCGGACGTGGACGGCAGTCACATCCGGACTTTGCTGCTGACTTTCTTCTACCGGCATTTTCCTGAGATCGTCGAACGCGGGTACTTGTTCATTGCGCAGCCGCCTCTCTACAGAGTGAAGAAGGGAAAGCGGGAGCTGTACCTGAAGAATGAGCAGGCAATGGAAGACTTCCTGCTTGATAGCGCGACGGAGAATTTGCTGGTTCGACCGAGCGGCGGTGGCGAGCCGATCATGGGAGACAAGCTTCGGCACCTGGCGCGGCAGGCCGGCCGCTACAAGCGGCTGCTGAAGGTCTTGGATCGCAAGTGCGATGCCCGTTTGATCGACGCCATCGTCAAGGCAGCGCGTCTGGGCAAGGCCGATCTCCGTGATCCAAATGTGCTTGCCAAGGCTCTGACCCGCCTTGAGGAGTACTTCGATGCGTATGCGCCTGAGCTGAAGGACGTCGTGCTCAAATTGGCGCCAGACACCGAACACGGGGGCTATAGGATTGAAGCGCCGGTTCGTCCGGCGGGCATTCGGCGGCCCACGGTGGTCGACTTTCAGTTCCTTGATTCCCCAGAGTTTGGGGACCTGACGACCCTCTACCAGGAGTTGGCGGTGCTTGGTCCTCCGCCTTATCGGCTGGAGGCCGGGTCGGAGGGCGTGGACTTCAAGCGACTTGAGGATCTGGCCGAGCGGGTCCACGAGGTTGGCAAGAAGGGCCTGCAGATCCAGCGCTACAAGGGTCTGGGGGAGATGAATCCGGAGCAGCTGTGGGAGACGACCATGGATCCAGCGCGCCGCACGCTGCTGCAGGTGCGGGTGGAGGATGCCTACGAGGCAGATCGGCTGTTCTCGACCCTGATGGGCGACCTGGTTGAGCCGCGGCGTGAGTTTATCGCGCAGAATGCGCTCAACGTGCGAAATCTCGACGTGTAGTCACGTCGGGCGGGGCGCCGACGGCTTGTCGGCGGGAGCAAGAGAAAAGCCCCGGTTGGGTTCCCAACCGGGGCTTCAGTGAGTAGGGCTGAGCTAGCAGGCGAAGATGCGGTTCAGCTTCTCTTCGATCTTGCCCTCATTGGACTTGGTCGCGACCGCAATCTCCTTGACCAGAAGGGTGCGAGCCGTGTCGAGCATTTTGCGCTCGCCAAAGGAGAGCTCTTTGTCCCCCTTGAGACGTTGCAGATCACGCAAGACCTCCGCGATCTCAAAGACCGAGCCGGTCTTGATCTTCTCCATATATTCGCGATAGCGGCGATTCCAGGTTTGCCCCTCAACGGAAACCTCGCGGCTCTTGAGAATCTCAAAGACTTCGTCTACCTCGTCAGCGCGGATGAGTTCACGCAGACCGACAGCGCCTGCGTTCTTCGTGGGAATCATGATCTTCATCCCGTTGTCGAGAATCTTCAGGATATAGAAGGTCTGCTTGCTGGACGAGATTTCGCGGGTCTCAATACCGATGACCTGCGCCACCCCGTGAGCGGGGTAGACTGCCAAGTCTCCTACGTGGAAAGATGGCTCCATTTAGGTCCTCTCTTGATGTTGAAGAACAGCGCGCTTCGGAAGCCGAAGCGCGCGCACTTTACCAAGCCGATCGGCACGAGTCAAGATGAATTTGTATTGGAGAGTACGGAAAGTGTCCGGGGGTCCAATGGCACGCTGTGGCGCTTGGCCCACATCGACCGAGGTGTAGTCTAGCATCGGGAGGGAGGGAGGCGAAGGCATTCAAGAAGCGAGCGTTGGAGTTGACAAGCAATAGGGGGGAAACGTAGGGTCTTGTCCCACGTAACTATGAAGGCGACGAGCAAGAGGACGGCTGGAGCGAGGGGCAAGGAGGCCAGGCGAAAGCCGGTGGCGAACGCAATGGGCACAGGGAAGGGCGGGAATCGAACGGGAAGGGCCAGCGGAAGGGGCGGGGGGCCGGCCGGACTGCAGGATGCCATGGCTCAAGAGGGAGGGTCGGGGGCTGCGAATCGAGGGGCGATGGCCGATGTCCGTGGGCTTGCCGAGGCGTGCGCTTCCGAAGGTCGGGGTGCGCCTCCGCCGTTGCCAACTCCGATTGCGACATTCAACATTTGAGGACGAGGAATCAATGAGCGACCAGGGAGCGTTGGGCGATAAGCGGGAGCTAGCGGCGAGAGTGCTGCGGGATGTCCTGGAGCGGATGGGTGTTGACGCCGAGGTAAGCGCGTTCGACGACGGCGAGAGAATTATTCTGGACGCGCATGGATCGGAATCGGCGCTAGTGATCGGGAAGAAGGGGGCGACACTGGACGCGCTGCAGTATCTGGTGAGTCGAATCGTGTTCAAGAAGCCGGGTGAGGCTGCCGCATTGGTCGTTGACGCTGAGGGGTATCGGGGTCGGCGGGAGGACTCACTGGCCGACTTGGCCCGACGATTGGCGGAGAAGGTGGTTCGATCGGGGCGTCCGGTGCCAGTCGAGCCGATGAGCGCGCACGATCGGAAGGTGGTTCACACGACGCTAGCAGAGTACCCGGGGGTAAGGACGGAGTCGGAGGGTGAGGGAGGGGCGCGACGCGTTGTGATCTTTCCGAAGTCGGGGTCGACGCCAGCTAGCGCGGGCTAGCGGGGCTCGGAAAGAGGAGATCGGGGTCGACGTTTCGGCGAAGCGCGGCCGCTACGTCATCCGGGGTGTTGTTTGGGAGGAAGGGTAGGGTTCCGAGGACAGGTACGCCGGTAAGAGCGCGGACTAGTCTGGAATTGTGGGGTGAGTCTGGGGTGGGTGCGGCTGTGGTGTCTACGAAGAGGACGCCGATGAGGGGCAGTTGACGGCGGCGCAACTCGGCGATGGCGAGGGCCGAGTGGTTGATTGTTCCGAGGGCGTTGCGCGCGATGAGGAGCACGGGAAGGCCGAGTGCGGCTGCGATGTCCGCGGCGGTGAGGTCTTCCGAGTAGGGACAGAGGACTCCTCCAGCCGACTCCACCAGGAGAAAGTCGCCGCAGGCTGCGGCGCGCTGGGCGGCGGCCACGATTGCGGTGAGAGTCAAGCGGGTCGAGGCCTGTTCCGCCGCGATGGCCGGTGCGACGGGCGGGGAAAACGCGTAGGGACAGATGACATCGCGAGGAAGATCGGCGCGTCCGGCGGCGAAGCGAAGGCGCAAGGCGTCTTGTGGTTCGGGGTCGGCTCCGGTTTCCGCGGGTTTGAAGGGAACAGGAGAAAGGCCACGTTGGCGGGCTAGGGCTAGGATTCCGGTGGCAGCTGTCGTCTTTCCGACGTTCGTGTCTGTTCCAATGATGAATATGCCGCGATGACGTGGGCGGGGCGGCTCTGGCTCGGGGATGGGAGGTGAGGGGGGATGGGCACCAACGCTGGCGGTTGCTTCCGCTATTGCGGCGGCGGTTGCGTCGACTAGGCGGTCAATTTGGGGAAGAGTGATGGAGAGTGGAGGCATGAGGACAACGACGGAACCGAGCGGGCGCAAGATCGCGCCGTGGCTCCGGACAATTCGGCAGACGCGGGCGCCGATGGCCTCCTGCGGAGGGTAGGGGCGGGCGCCGGGGTATCGGAGCTCGATGCCGACCATGAAGCCCTTCTGGCGAATCTCAAAGACGTGAGGCAGTGGGGCGATTTTTTCGGCGAGGCGAGCGCGGAGCGCGGCGATTTTGGGGGGAAGGTTGGCTAGAGTTTGTTCTCGCTCGAAGAGTTCGAGTGAAGCCAGTGCAGCGGCGCAGCCGAGAGCGTTTCCGCCAAAGCTGTGACCGTGGAAGAACGTGAGGCGCTCTTGCGGCAGTCCGAGGAATTGGCGAAAGATCTCGTCGGTGGCCATGGTTGCTGCGACGGGCAGGTATCCCCCGGTGAGTCCCTTGGCGACCGCGAGGAGGTCGGGTGTGACTTCTTCTTGCTGGCAGGCGAACATGGTGCCGGTGCGGCCAAAGCCCGTCGCGACTTCGTCCGCGACTAGGAGGACGCCGTGCTTGTCACAGAGGTCTCGGGCTTCGCGCAGGAAGCGATCGGGGGAGAGGAGAATTCCAGCGGCGCCCTGGACGAGAGGTTCGAGGACGAAGGCGGCAAGTTCATGGGCGTGGGTGGAGAAAGCCTGGCGGAGTTCGTCTAGGGTGGGGCTGATGTGGAGTGTGTGGAAGAGGAGGGGCTGGAAGATCCGGTGGAAAGCATCCATGCCCCCAAGAGAGACGGCGCCGATGGTGTCTCCGTGGTAGGCGTTTTGCAGCGCGAGAAACTTGGTGCGCTGCGTGTCTCCTCTCAACTGGTGGAATTGAAAGGCTATTTTTAGGGCGACTTCGACGGCGGTGGATCCGGAATCAGAGAAGAAGACGCGGGTGAGACCGGGGGGAGCGATGCGCACGAGCTCTTGTGCCAGGAGGATCGAGGGTGTGCTGGCGAGGCCGAGCAGGGTGGTGTGAGCGACCTTGGCAAGCTGGTCGACTATTGCGGCGTTGATGGCGGGGTGAGCGTGTCCGTGGACATTCACCCAGAGGGAGGAAACACCATCGATGTAGCGGCGGCCGTGGCTGTCGATGAGCTCGTTCCCCTCTGCTCGGTCGATGACGAGGGGCGGTTCCTCCGACCACTCGCGCATTGGGGTGAAGGGATGCCAGAGGTAGGTTCGGTCGAGTTCTTCTAGTGTCATTGGGGGATGATGGTTGCGAGTGCGTGCGCTAGGGCGGCGATGTCCTCGGGAAGGTGGCTGGATGAGAGTGTGATTCTGAGGCGTGCGGTCCCTTCTGGGACTGTTGGGGGACGGATAGGCTGGACAAAGATGCCGGCCGAGCGCAAGGAGCGGGAGGCGTCCGTTGCCAACCGGTCCGGGCCAAGGATTATTGGGAGGATGGGGGAATGGGGAGAGGAGCGGGGGTTGGAGGGAAGCTGGGCGCGGAGCTGGAGGACGCGATCGGCAAGGGTCTGGCGTCTAGCTTGGCCGTCGTCCGAGCGGATGATCTTCAGAGCGGCAAGGGCGGCTGCGGCAATCGGTGGAGGGGGAGCGGTGGTGAAGAGGAAGGTTCGACTGCGATTGACCAGGTAGGAGCGGAGGGTGGTGGTGCCGGCGGCAAAACCGCCAGCGGCACCGAATGCCTTACCGAGGGTTCCAATGAGGACGTCGGGGGTGACCCCGGCTTCGCGGCAGAGGCCCCGTCCGGCCGGTCCGAGCGTGCCGATTGAGTGTGCCTCATCGACTACGAGGGCCGCGCCGTACTTTGCTGCAAGAGAAGCGAGGTCAGAGAGGGGAGCGACGTCTCCGTCCATGCTGAAGAGGGATTCAGTCACGAGGATCTTTCGGCGGGCCATGGGCGCGAGGGAGCGCAATCGTCGTTCGGCGGAGGAGACGTCGATGTGTTTGTAGTAGGTTTGGCGGGCGCCGGAGAGGCGGCAAGCGTCGATGATACTGGCATGGTTGGCGTGGTCGGAGACCACGAGGTCACCCGGTCCAGCCAGGGCGGAGATTACGCCAAGGTTGGTGTGGTACCCAGAAGGGAAAAGGAGCACTGCCTCGGTATCGAGATATTCTGCCAGGGCGGCCTCAAGTTCCCGATGTTCTGGCAGGTCGCCGGCGACCAGGCGGGAGGCGCCTGCGCCAAGACCGGAACGTGCAATGGCATCGATGGCAGCAGATGCGAGGTCGGGGTGACTTGCGAGTCCTAGGTAGTCGTTGGAGCAGAATGAAATGACCGGGCGAGCGTCCAGTTCCGGTCTAGTTCTAGACGGTCCAGATGCGAGAGGACAGGATCGGAGCCTATCCTTGGCTTCGAGGGATGCCAGGTCGGCCCGCAGGTCGGCATCGAGGGTGGGGAGCACGGAGTGACGATAGAGACGGCGTCGGAGCTGTGTCAATCGTCCTGATCGCGGCCGCTATGTTTCACGTGGAACAAAACGCGCCGATCCACAGGCTTCGTCTGGATGCTGTCATGTAGTGAAGGTCGTTAGCCGCGCGAAGAGACGCATTCTTCGGTAGCCAGGCATCTCCGGCGAAGACCAGGACCATTCCGCCTGGCCTGACCAAGTTCAATCCGATCGTGAGCCACTCATCGGGCGGAAAGGTCGCGCGCGAAGCAGCGACCTCAAAGCCCGCGCGGCCCAGGGCCTCCACTCGACCGTGGAAGACCTCGGCATTTGCCAGCCTCAGCTCACGCAGAACTGTGCGCAGGAACGCAACTCGCTTAGCACGAGGCTCCACCAGCGTAACGCGGGCATCAGGCCTCAGAATCGCAAAGGCCAGCCCAGGAAGTCCGCCACCGGACCCCACATCCACGACTGAGGAGCCACTCTGAACCATCCGCGCCATTGCAAATGCGTCCACAACATGTTCCCCAACAACATCCAGTGCAGACCGGGCGCCGGTCAAATTGACCCGAGCATTCCATTCAACAAGGAGCCGAACAAACTCTCCAATGCGACCAGTCACAGTGGAAACAAGCGGAAACCCCAATTCGCCAGCAAGTCGCTCCAAGCATGCTGCATCGTCGTCGGCCACCCACAAAGCATAGCCGACATCAGCGCGAGTGAAACACGCAAGCGCCCGCAAGGCCATCTCGCGCCTTCATGTGTTACTTTTCGCGCGCGATTGGCGCGTGTGTTGGCTTACGTTAAAAAGCGGCTGCCAGTATCGCACTTCGTTCCTGGCCAAGCGGCCGGGCCAAAGACGCAGTTTTCCACAACGCCACGTGCGACGTATGCGCGACGGGGATACAATCGCCGACGTCATATGGACACAGGGCAAAGCAAGCATCGTCTCCTCCTGGTCGACGGCGATCCGAAGAGCCTTCGGGTTCTCGAGGTCAGCCTCAAGAAAGCCGGCTTCGAGGTGGCAACTGCAACCCAGCACAGTGAGGCGATCAGTGCACTCCAAGCTGCGCTTCCTGACCTCATCATTTCCGACACGGACCTCGACGGAAAAGACGGCTTCGACCTGTGCCGCCAAATCAAGGCCAAGCCGGAGTGGGCAAAGATTCCGTTCCTCTTCGTTTCGGGCCGCAAGTCAATTGAGGACAAGATTCGGGGCCTAGAACTGGGCGTCGACGACTATCTGACCAAGCCCATCTACATAAAGGAGATAGGCATCCGGGTTCGCACGGCGCTCCAGCGCGCTGAACGCGAGCGGCTTGAATCGCGGCGCGAAGGGCGTACCAAGTTCGCGGGTGATTTGTCGGACATTGGCGTGGTGGATCTGGTTCAGACCATCGAGCTCAACCGGAAGTCCGGCATTATCCACATCGTCAATCGCGATGGCCGGCGCGGCGCTGTCTTCTTTCGCGAGGGCCGGGTCATTGACGCCGAGGTAGGCCGTCTGTCGGGCGCCGAGGCGATGTACCGCCTGTTCTCGTGGTCAGAAGGGCGCTTTGAAGTTGAGTTCAAGCCCATCCGGCGACGCGATGTCATCGATCTGCCGTCGGCGGCGTTGCTCATGGAGGGGATGCGGCGGCTCGACGAGTGGACGCGGTTGCTGGAAAAGCTGCCGGCGCTGGACAGTGTGATCGAAGTTGATTTTCGTGTGCTGGGCGAGCAATTGGCTGATCTGCCCGACGAGATGAACGGACTCCTTCGGCTCTGCGACGGCACGCGCAGTCTGCTGGCCGTGATCGACGACAGCGACTTCCCCGACCTTGAAGCCCTGACGATGGTCAACCGGCTGTTCGAGCATGGCATCATCTTTACACGCGAATTGCCTGGCCGGCGCCAGGCGGAGCCAGGAGGCGAGCTTGCGCGCTGGCTGGCGGAGGGCAGCGCGGAGGAAAAGCCCTCTGCAGACGCGTCGAGCTTGGGTCAACAATCCCCGACCGAATCACAGGCGGGCGGGCCGAGTCCCATCGAGCGGCAAGGGTTGCGGTCGACGGCCGACGACGGGTTGGAAACCGCTGAGCGGCAAGCCGCCAAGACGCTCAGGGCATTCTCGCTCGACAGCGCAGGCCAATCAATCGCCGCGGCCGCGCCTGCAAAGTCCGCGGCCGATGGCTCATCGGTCACCTCCAAACCCGACACGTTGCGAGGGATCCCGATTCCCGAGTCCATTCTCGAGCCGGACCAGGCGGGGCTTGCCCGGCAGGAACCAGACGGCGATCCCGGTCGATCGGCGCGAACAACTGTCGAGTTCGCGTCTCGCGCTGGCGACAGCGTGCCCGTTACAAAGGCCGGCCCAGAGGCTGCGCCCGCGTCGGAGTTTTCCGGCGAGCAGGCGCGCGAAACGGACTGGGGCGGTTGGGCACAGGGGACCGACAGCAAGCCCGCGGCGGAGAGCGAACCGTTGCAGGCCACAGCACCCAGCGCGCAGGTCAGGCCCGAAGAGGCTGAGATCCCGGCCGCTCCTTCGTCCGAGGCACCGCCTATCGCAACCGACGCCCACGTGGAAATCGCGCACGATTCCGACCGTGCGCTGCAAACTCAATCAGACGAGGACGCACCCGCGATGGCGCAAGGGTCATCGGTATCCGACCCGCTGACCAAGACCATGGTGATGCGGCCCTGGACTGCGCGGGGCAGGCTGGATGGCGACCTGCTTCCCCATGAGCGCAGGTGGCCATTTTACGCCGTCGGCATCATCTTGCTCATTGTCGCTGGCATATTCGCCGTGCGAATCGGATCCACTCGCAACGGATCAACCGAGTCTTCCAGTCCCGACTCGCCGCCAGTCACGGCCCCGACGGCGAAGGCTCCCTCGGCGATAGCGTCTAGTCAGGCCGCGGCCAATCGAGGAGACGCGCAGACTGTCGGGGACGCCGGGCAACCGGACGTGCGGGTCAAACCGACCGCGTTTGAGCAAGAGCAAGGAAACAAACCCAAAGTGGCTTCTGGTGAGACGGCGAGCCGGGCGGCTGCAGACGGCCAGGCCGGCGCACCCACGGCAGCGCCTGCCGCACAGGGACCGGGCGAGCGCTGCCGCAAGGTCGATGCCGGCGGCAAAGGCAGGCCCGCAGCAGTTCTGGCAGCCTGCAGGCCAGCCATTGAAGCCGAGCCGACGGCGGCCGACATAATGGTGATTCTGGCCAGAGTAGAACTGGATCGCGGGCGCGCGGCCGATGCGCGCTCTTGGGCGAAGAAGGCCATCGAGATCAACCCCAATCTGGCCGATGCCTACGTCTTCCTCGGCGGAGCGGAACAAGAGGTGGGAACCCCAGACGCCGCAAAGACCGCGTACAAGAAGTACCTGGAGCTAGCGCCCAACGGTCGCCATGCCCGCGAGTTGCGCGCGGTTCTGAACAGTATGTAGCCCGAATCGGCGACGAAACGTTCTGGCATGCTAATTCTGGGCATCGAAACGTCCTGTGACGAGACCGCCGCGGCTGTGGTCGAGGACGGTCGGCATGTTCGTTCTGATGTGGTCGCGTCCCAGGTGCTGGTCCACGCCGAATACGGAGGGGTCGTGCCCGAGGTGGCGTCAAGGCAGCACCTGGCCACTGTGGTGCCGGTTGTCAGCCGAGCCCTCGCGGATGCGGGCGTGGCGCCGCGCGATCTCGACGGCATCGCCGCGACTTGTGGGCCGGGGTTGGTGGGGCCGCTGCTGGTGGGCGTGGAGATGGGCAAGGCGCTCGGCTATGCCCTGGGCAAGCCGATGGTTGGCGTGAACCATCTGGCGGGACACTTGGCGGCGGTGTTCTTGGACCATCCCGCCAACCCAGCGCCGCCGCCCTATCCCCATCTGGCGCTTCTGGTGTCAGGTGGCAACACGCTGCTCTTGCGGGTAGATGGGCCTTCGCGGGTGAAAATGATCGGGGCCACCCGCGACGATGCCGCTGGCGAGGCCTTTGACAAGGTGGCGAAGCTGCTTGGTCTGGGCTACCCGGGCGGCGTAGTGATTGATCGCCTGGCCAGCCAAGGCAATCCGAAGTCCATTGATTTTCCGCGCGCCATGCCAGGCCGAGATGATCTCGATTTTTCGTTTTCGGGCCTGAAGACCGCGGTGGCAACGCGGATCCGCGAGCATGGAGTACCGGGGCAAGCGCAGATGCCGGACTTCTGCGCCAGCTTCCAGACGGCGGTTGTCGACGTGCTTGTGCGCAAGTCGCGGCGTGCGCTTGCGCGGGAGGGCCTTCGCGATCTGTTGGTCTGCGGCGGCGTCGCGGCCAACCGTGGGCTGCGTTTGGCTTTGGCCTCGGCCGCCGAGGAGGACAGCTTCCGCCTGTTTGTGCCCACACCAAAGCTGTGCACGGACAACGGGGCCATGATCGCCGAGGCCGGCACCTGGGCGCTTGAACGGGGCGAGCGGGCGGAGCTGGATCTGAGCGTTGATCCGGGCCTGCCCCTGTGAGGATCACTTTGCCGAACTCCGGCGATAGGCCGCCATCGACACGTGAAATTCTGCAGCGCCACGGGCTGCGCGCGAAGAAATCGCTGGGGCAAAACTTCCTGGTGGATGCCAATGTCCAGGAGCGCATCGTCGCCGCAGCGAGGGTGAGCAGCGACGACGTGGTGATCGAAATCGGGGCCGGGCTGGGCGCGCTCACCCGACTCTTGGTCGGGCAAGCCGGGCACGTCATTGCCATCGAGCATGATGGCGAGCTGGCCGAACTGCTCGGGCAGGAACTGGGAGCGCGTCCGGGTCTGCGTATCGAGTGCGCCGACGCCTTGGACTTTGATTTCGCTGCGGCGGCGCGCGCGGCGGGTCGGCCGCTGGTCGTCGTGGGCAATCTCCCCTACCAGATCACGTCGCCGCTTCTCTTCGCCATCACCGAAGCTGCGGCCGGCGGTCAGGTGATCGGACGCGCCATCCTCATGGTGCAAAAGGAGTTCGCCCAGCGCATGTTGGCGGGCCCGGGCAGCAAGGTATACGGCCGACTGTCGGTCATGGTGCAACAGCAGGCGGAGGGTGAGATTCTGTTTCACGTCGGCCCTGGTGCTTTTCACCCGCGTCCCGCGGTCACTTCATCTGTTCTGCGCTTGCGGCCGCGCCCGATGCCGCTGGCGCCAGTGCGCGATCCGGTGCGGTTCGCCCAGGTCGTCAAGCAGGCGTTTTCGGTGCGACGGAAGATGCTGCGGCGGGGACTGGAACCGCTGGGCGGCACTGAGGTCGCGGGGCGCGCGCTGGCCCAGGCGGGAATCTTGGGAACCCGGCGCGCCGAGGAGCTGTCCGTGGCGGAGTTCGCACGCCTGGCGGACGCGTTTGGTCCCGAAAACGCGGGCCCGTAGGAGCAGAACGTGCCCGAGCTGCCCGAAGTCGAGACGGTCGTTCGCACGCTGCGACCGCGCTTGCTCGGCGCCACCATTGCCGCTGTATGGTCGAGTGGCAAAAGCTTGCGCATGGCTAGACCGATCGATCGAGCCGCGCTTGCGAGACTCTCGATTGCCTCGCACATCGTGGCTGTGCGACGCAAGGGCAAGTACATTCTTGTCGACCTTCAACCAGAACAGGCCGGGATCCTGATTCATCTGGGAATGAGCGGGCGCCTGCGGCTGCAGGCTGCCGACGAACCGCGCGCTTCACACACCCACGTGGTGTGGTCCCTGGCGGACGGCAGCGAGCTGCGTTTCGTTGACCCGCGGCGGTTTGGCTGGGTGCAAGCCAGCCCGAACGTCGATGCCCTGCCCGAGGTGGCGGGTCTGGGGCCAGATGCTTTGCTCGAAATGGATGCCTCGCGTTTGCGTGCCTCGCTGGCGGCATCGGCTGCGCCGCTCAAGTCGTTCTTGCTGGACCAAAAACGCATCGCCGGGCTGGGCAATATCTACGTTTGCGAGGCCCTGTTTCGCGCGCGGCTGCACCCGCGCACACCAGCCCGCGCCGCCGCTGGTCGTTCGGCCGTGCTTCTGCGCGCGATCCGGGCCGCCCTGAGAGTTGCGCTGGCCAACCGGGGAACCACCATGCGTGACTTTGTCGACGCCGAGGGTCGCAGTGGCGACAACGCAGCCGCCCTGCTGGTGTACGGCCGGGCAGGCGATCCCTGCGGCGTCTGTGGCGTGGCGGTGCGCCGGTCACTGGACAGCGGGCGTTCGACTTTCTACTGTCCGCACTGCCAGCGGATAGGGCCAGCTGGCTGTGGCGCGTGCGCGCCAGCAGAACTTCGATGAAGAAACCGACGGCGTTGGCCGCCTGGTTCGCGCAGTGCACCGCAGCACCATTCGCGCTGGACGGATAGAATCGGGGAATGCCAGCATCACTCAAAGCCGATCGACCCGGCGGCCCCTTTTCCCTGCAGCCGATCGGTTGGGTGTGCTCGCCATATCAGCGGCGTTTTGGTACGCCCCAGCAGGCGGCGGCCGTAGATTCGGATGCCGAGGCGGTCCTGGAGATGGACGCGCAGCGAATTCCCGCCAGCGCGTTCGCTGACCTCGTCGGAGTCGAACGCATCTGGATCCTCAGTTGGCTTCATCGCGGTGGTACTTGGGCGCCGGTCGTGCGCCCGCCGCGCGGCACGCGCGAGCGACGGAGCCTGTTCGCCACGCGCTCGCCTGACCGGCCCAATCCCGTCGGCCTATCTGCTGTGCGATTGTTGCGCATCGAAGGCTGCAACCTTCACGTGCGCGGCATCGACTTGATCGACGGTACGCCCATTCTGGACGTGAAGCCCTACATTCCCTACGCCGACGCCTTCCCTGATTCCAGGGCGGGTTGGATCGACGCCATTCCCCGGGATGCCCCGCAGATCGCCCGCCGCCCGTAGTCTAGAAGAAGGCCTGGACGCCCATGAAGCCTTCCTCCGTATCAATACTGAGGACCTTTGTTGCGTTGGTATTGAAAGGCAAGGCCATGCTCACCTGCATGCCTATGTCGAGCGCCACCCACTTGTTGAGCGGCAAGAGGATGCCCACGGGGACGCCCAACGTCAGCGTCCCGGTTGTCTTTGCGTTCGAGCCTGCGTTGGACGGGGGAAAGTCCAGGTCCACGCCGATGTTGCCGCCGAAGTAGAAAAAGACTGCCGAGAAATCGATGTGGTACTTGAGACCCACACCGATCCCAAGCGGAGTTGAAGACGACGAGGAATTGTCGCCGACGTTCTTCTGGAGACTCAGGTTGGCGGTAAGCTCGAATCTGTCGGCGACGAAGTATCCGAAGCTTGGGTAGAGGTTGAGGTAGTAGCTTGTCGTGGAGTTCCCGTTGCCTTCGAGCGGGATCCGCTCGTGCGACGACAGAGACACAACCCCGCCCGCCTGCATGGTGCCGGCCTTGAGTTTCATGCGCTCGGAACCCTGCTGGCCAGCTGGGGCGAACACAGGCGCCGGACTTTCTTGCGGAAATTGGACGGGCGCCGGCGCAGGCGCCGAACCTTCCTGCGGAAATTGGGCAGGCACAGGAACAGGCGCGTAACCCTGCTGGGGTGGCGGGGGAACCACAGGCACCGGACCTTCCATCGGAGTCTGGGCGGCGACCGGCGCCGATAGCATCAAGCCAACTGTTACAAGGTGCCGCGGCAAACGAGAGTGCATGGAGATCCTCCTTCAGAAGATGATCCCTCATTGCCACGAATCGGACCGCCGCTCAAGACCACCGCACCCGCTACTCGCGCAGACGCAGATCGAGGACCAGACGGTAGGTTTCGCGGCGTGGGCGGCCGGTCTCGCTGGCCAAGGCGTCGGCGGCATCGCGTGCAGACAGGCCGGAGGCCATTAGCGCCCGCGCTCGGCCGCGGACCTCTTCGTCGCTGTGCCCGTCGCCCTGCAGCTCTTGCTCGGAGACGCCGCCCACCAGCAGGGTGACCTCGCCCAAGGGCCGCTCGCTGGCGTATCGCTCCGCCAATTCATTCAAGGTGCCGCGCACGAATTCTTCATGCGTTTTGGTCAGCTCGCGCGCCAGGCAGGCCGGCCGGTCTTTGCCAAGGACAGCGACCAAATCGGCCAGGGTGGCTCCGACTCGATGGGGCGATTCAAAGAAGACCAGGGTGGCGGGCAGCGGACGCAACTGGGCCAGCAGGGCCTGTCGCGCGCCCGTCTTGCGCGGGGGAAAGCCGACGAAGAAGAACCGGTCGGTGGGCAGGCCGGAGCCCACCAGGCCCGCCAACACCGCCGAGGCCCCCGGCACGGGCACCACCCGCGCGCCCGCCTCGATAGCCGCGCGCACGACCCGGTAGCCCGGATCCGACACGGTCGGGGTCCCCGCCTCGGAGAGCAGAGCGATGCTGGCGCCCGAACGGAGCAAGGTCGCGGCCTGGGTCGCGCGCGCGGGCTCGTTGGCGTCGAAGCACGACTGCGTCCGACGGTCGATCCCGTGCCCGTCGAGCAGCTTGCGCGCCGAGCGCGTGTCTTCCGCCAGCACCAAGTCGGCCGTGCGCAGGGTTTCGAGCGCGCGTGGCGACAGATCCTGCGCGTGGCCGATAGGCGAGGCGACAACATAGAGCGTACCAGTATGAGATTCGGTCAACAGCCTCTCCATCGCATGGGCTGCGCCCGGTCCGCCGTCCAAACGGCAGCGGCCAGGTCGCTTGGTGAATCCTCGCACGACGGAGTGGTTCTGTCTTGCTATGATTCCGCCACAATATGGATCTCCTCGACGATCCAAGTTCGTTTCCTCCGCCACAACCGGAGTCACTCATGCGACGCCTACGTAAAGTACTAGTCTTCTTGGGGGCATCGGCCCTCGCCCTGGTGCTCACCCTTGAGCACCGCGGGGACGAGATCCGACTCGGCACAAGCCCCTCGCTGTCCGCCGCCGTCGGCTCGGGAAGCGCGACATACGACCTCGCCCAGGCAAAGATCTTCACCAAGGCGCTGTACTACGTAAACACCCAGTACTTCGACAAGACGCGCCTTGATCCCAGGCGCATGCTGGTGGGCGCGCTCGACTTCTTGCAGCGGGATGTGCCGGAAATCCTCGTCGACCGGTTTCCTGAGCAGGACCCCAAGCAGGTCACCGTACGTGTCAACGGCGATCAGGCGACTTTTCCCGTGGACAGGGTCGACTCGCCCTGGGCGCTGAATAGTACCCTGCGGGACATCTTTCGCTTCGTTCAGCCGCGCCTGCGGCCCGTGGCGGCCAAGGACGAGGCCCGCCACTTGGTCGAAATCGAGATGACGGCCACCAACGGCATGCTCTACACGCTGGACCCGCACTCGGTTCTCCTCGACGTGGACAGCTACAAGGACATGCGCACAACGACCCAGGGCAAGTTCGGTGGGCTTGGGATTGTCATCGAAATGGACCGCAAGGGTCGCATCCTGGTGAAAAAGCCCATGCCCGACACCCCGGCCATGCGCGCCGGGCTCAAGCCCAAAGACCACATTGTTCGCATCAACAATGAGTCCACCGTCAACATGACGTTGCAGGAGGCGGTGGACCGGCTGCGCGGCGAGCCGGGTGCTCCGGTGGATGTGTACATCGAGCGGAGCAATCCGGTCGCTGCGAAGAAGGTCACCATTGTCCGCGATTTCATCCACCCGCCCGCCATCGATCCGGCGCCGCGTGTGCTGAATGTTCCGGCGGCCGGTGGGCAGCCCGCTGCCAAGATTGGGTACTTCCGCGTGCTCAGCTTCTCGGCCAACACGGATAGCGACTTGGCCCGGGCGCTGGCCTTCTTCGAGCGCGAAAAGGTCAAGGCCATCATCATGGACCTACGGGGCAATCCCGGCGGGCTTTACGACCAGGCCCAGAAGGTCGCCGATGCCTTCATCGAGTCGGGCGTCATCGTGTCCATGGTCGGCGTGGGCGGGGCGCAGCGAAAAGACGAGCATGCCACCCGCAATGGCGACACCAAGGTGCCGCTGGCGGTTTTGGTCAGCCAGAACTCGGCCAGCGCCTCCGAGATCGTGGCTGGCGCCATCAAGAACCTAGACCGCGGGGTGGTCATCGGCGAGACCACGTTTGGCAAAGGCTCGGTGCAGATGCTCTTCGACATTCAGTCGCCGGTGGCTTTTGGCAATAAAGGCGACGACGATAAGCTGGGGCTCAAGCTGACCACGGCGCAGTACCTGACACCGGGCGATACGTCGATCCAGGGAGTGGGCGTGACGCCCGACGTGGAGTTGGTGCGTATGCGGGTGGAAAAGAAGAACGACGAGGCGTGGATCAACCTGCAAAGTTCCACCCGGCGGCGACAGGAATCGGACTACGAATGGCACCTGGTGAGTTCGAGCGCGCGCAAAGGCGCCAAGCCCGACCAGATCGTTCCGTACCTCTATGTGCCGTCAGCGGCTGAATTGCGCCGCAAGGTGGACCAGGACGAGATCGACGCCAATTCGCCCGACGATGAGGACGGCGACGTGGTGGAGCCCGAGGAGGATCGCATCGATTTTCCCATCACCATGGCCCGCGACTTTCTGGCCCAGGCGCGCTCGGCGAGGCGGCAGGAGCTGGTCGATTCGAGCAAGGCGTTCTTCGACAAGGTTCGTGCCGAGGAGGACAAGCGTCTTTCGGCCGCGCTGGAGAAGCTGGGGGTGGACTGGAGCGCCGGCCCGGCCAACCAAGGGTCGGGCGAGATTCAGGTGACGCTGGCGCCGGCCACGGGCGAGGCCCAGGTCAAGGCGGGCAACACTATAAAGATTCGCGGCACCGTGAAGAACGTGGGGAGCACGGCGGTCTACCGGGTGCGCGCGGTGCTCAAGAGCGACAATCCGCTCTTCGACGAGAACGAGATGGTCTTTGGCAAGGTTGCCCCGGGCAGCAGCAAGACCTACGACCTGACGGTGAAAGCGCCCAAGAGCAGCCTCACGCGAACTGATGTTATCCGGGCCGAAATGTCGGGACAGGGCGGAGTCAAGGCCAACAACCCCGAGATGACCTTGAACATCGAGGGCAAGCCGCACCCGCTGTTCGCCTACAGCTACCAGACCATCGACGATGTGGCCGGCAACCGCGACGGCCAGGTGCAAAGGGGTGAGCGCGTGCGCACGCTGGTGAAGGTGAAGAACATCGGACAAGGCGCGGCCCTGCGCACCGAGGCCATTTTGCGTAACGGCGCCGGGCAGGAAGGCATCCTGATCAGCGCTGGCCGTTTCGAGACCAAGGATCTGGCACCAGGAGCTAGCCGGACCTTCAGCTTCGTCTACGAGGTCGGGCAGGACTTCCATGGCGACGAATACCAGCTTGAGCTAGTGGTGGCCGACACAGTTCTGGGCGAATCCGTGACCGACAAGATCAAGGTCAAGCTGGCCCCGGCCGGACCAGCCCCGTTGGCCGAGGACCAGACCGTCACGGTCACGCGCGCGCAGGCCGTTCTGCGCGAAGCGCCCGCTGACAACGCGCTGGTCGTGGGCCAGGCGCCCAAGGGCACCGCGTGGAAGAGCACCGGCCGCATCGGCGGCTTTGTGCGGGTGGAGATCGAAAGTGGCCACCCGGCCTTCGTGGCCGCGGCGGATATCGCGCCCGGCGGTTCGGTCCAGGGCACCTTTGTCCCCAAGTGGCAGGTGACCCCGCCGATCCTGGTGGTCACGGCGCCCACGATGGTGCCGGGCAATACGGTGCACATCAAGGGCACCGCCTCGGATGAGAGCGAGATCAAAGACGTCTACATCCGGGTGTGGAACCGCGATTCCAAGTTGCCCCCCAAGAAGGTCTTCTACCTGCCCAACAAGGGCGACAAGACTCGGCTGGCTTTCGAGGCCGATGTGCCCTTGTGGCCAGGCAGCAACCTGGTCCAGGTCTTCGCGCGCGAGACCAACGAAATCCAGTCGGTGCAAACGGTGGTCGTGCTTGACCGAGGCAGCGCCACCGTTGTGCAGAAGAGCGGCGACAAGAGCGGGCCGACGACGAAATAGGAGGGCTAGAATCCCGGCATTTCGTCCAGGGTGATGACGTAATCGCTGGTGTAGACCGACTTGAGGTGGTCCACGGAATTCGATGGTGATTGGTAAAAGGGGGACGTCCAGACGTTGAAGAGCACCCATTTCGTGTTGCTGGACTGCAATTGGACAGGATCGGGAATGGGACCACATTCGTGCAGCGCAATGGGCATGGTGGACCCGAACACCTTCACGCAGCTGTTGTACATGGCGGTCTGCGGATCGTATTTGCCGTCGCCAGCGTAGACGTCAGCTCCCCCAATATCGACGAATTCCTTGCCGGGGTAGAAGGCCGCATCCGGGCTGCCATTGTAGGGCATGAGCCACAGCATGTTGCGCAGCCCCTTGGTGACTGTGAGGTAGTTGAAGGCGTATTTCCACAGCCGGACGTACTGTGCGCCGGTTTCCATGCTCCACCAGAACCACTTTCCACCGGCTTCGTGAAAGAGCCGCATGATGGCGACGGCGCCACCGTCCTGGGCGGTCTGAACCATGGCCGCGGTCTTGTCCAACCTGGCCTTGAAGGTGGTGTTGAACGCGGTGCCGTCGGTGAGCACTTGGTTGATATCGGTTTTGGTCTGGGAGCTGGCGTAGCCGTCGCCGTTGGCGATGCCCATGTGGTAGCCGAACATGCACAGGCCGCCTTTTTTTGCGTGCGCCACGCATTGGGTGGGCGCCAGACTGTTGTTCACGTCAAAGGCCCGAATCGCAGGGCTCTTTCCCGTGTTTTGATTGATGTACGTCATTGCATTCTCGTCGTTGTTCTCCTCTTGGCCGGAAAGAATCTTCTTGCCGTAGATCTCGTACAGGTAGCACAGCGCCTTTCGCGCCTGCGCGGTGGCGTTGGGGGTGACGGGGTCCACGCCGCAGCTTGCGGCGCCGCCCGTACTGGTCGAGCCGCCGGTGCTGGCGGCACTGTCGGGACGCGTCCCCCCGGTGGCTGCATCGATTCCCGCGCCGGCGTCTTTCGCCGACACGCCGCCGGTTTGCATCACGCCGCCGCTGCCCGCACCCGCATCAACGCCGCCCGCTCCGCCATTACCCCCGGTTCGCGTGGCGCCGCCGGTTTGAATCACGCCGCCGCTCGACGTCGACCCGCCGCTGCCTTGGCCGCCGTTGCTCGATGAAAGCCCACCCGCGCCGCTGTCGCCTCCGCCTCGCGTGGCGCCGCCAGCTGCGTTGACGCCGCCACTTGACGTTGTTCCGCCGCTACTGGCGACGCCGCCGGTCGCGCCCATCATGCCCCCGGTCGCGAGGACGCCGCCACTTGCTGCCATTCCGCCGGTTCCAGATGATCCGCCTTGGGCCGATCCCCCGGTGGCGGGCGGCGTGGCTGGTCCCGACTCCGAGCAGCCAAGCGCAAGGCCAAGGACGAGCAAGAAGCCGCAGCCGTGCCCGAAACCGAGTCGATTGTTGTCGAACAGGAAGTGGTTCTTTCGCATCGGCCGAATTCCTCCAGGAAGAAGTCCCAAGCATGACTTAGGGTTCTTCTAGGAAGGGCGGCGGCCGGGCGAAGCCTTCAAGGCAAGTGAGAAGTCTCCCTGCGGCTCAAGACTGGTGGCGGGCGGCAGAGCCTCCCGGCAGCGTGGCTGCTATTTGCCCGCGTCGTTGTGCTGAGTCCCAGGCTTGGGTTCCGTTTTTGGCTGTCCGGGCGCAGCCGCCTGGTCCTCTTCGGCGGCCTGAAGACTCCTCTTCGCCTTGCCCACGAGTTCCGCCGAGTCATTCGAGATGGTCTTGGCGTCGCCCAGGGTACTCTTCGCTTCGTCCAGCTTCGCGCGCGCGGCCGCCAGCGTCTCCTTGAGCTGCTGAGGCATCTTCGCCGCCGGTATCGCCTTGTCAATGACATCCAACAACGTCATGAGCACCTGCCCCTGGTTCTCCGTCGCACGAATGACCCGCCCGCGCGCTTCGCCCGATTTTTCGGCCGCGTTGGCCAATTGATAGGTTCCATCGGCGCTCTTCTGGGGCAGGGCCGCGTTGGCGGCATCAAGGGCCTTCGACAGCGATCCGTCCCAGCGCGAGGCAGCCCCCAAGCACATGTTGTACGTCTTGCCGCCGTCGCGGTTCATCATGGCGAGTTCCACCTCGGCCGCCGCACTGGAAGCGGCATCGGCGCGGGAATGGAGATAGGCGGCGAAGATGCCGGAAAGCACGGCTACAACGAAGAGAAACGTGGATTGGTTCTTCCGAAGGAAGCCCTCCTTGGCCTGATCGTTGTTTAGCTGTGCCGCCAGAAAACCCGCTGCCACGGTCAGGCTGAGACAGACGAGGAAGCCTGCTGTGGCCCAGGCCGCGCAGGCGTGCGCGAAGTGAAGAAAATCAGAGCAGTAGGTACTGGCCGCTGGATCCGAATAGGGCGGAGGGGTCACGCTACACCCGAGCAACAAGACCGGGACGGGAAAGAGTAAGTTGCGCATGCAGCCTCTTTGGTGAGTCATGGAGCACGATTCGGAATACGCCGAAGGTAACACAAACCGGAAATTTCCAGGTTCACCATGGCTTTGGGTCCTCCCAACCTTGGTGCTTGCGGGCGCCTGCGCGGGGCCGGCAACCACCCTGCTGCCGGGTCAAAGCGCCGAGCTTCGCGCCAGTTACTACAGTCGTGCGCTCGTGGGTCACAAGACGGCCTCAGGCGAGCCCTATGACCCCGAACTGTTCACGGCGTCGCACGCGACCCTGCCCATGGGAACCATCCTGCGGGTCACCCGCCTGCCTGACGGCCCGGCGGTAGAGGTGCGGGTGAACGATCGCTGTGGCTGCACGCACGGGCGACAACTGGACTTGTCCGAGGCGGCGGCACGGCGGCTCAAAATGCTGCGGGCAGGAGCGGTCCATGTGCGCATCGAGGTTCTGGGCCGCGCACCCGCCCGGTAAACCGAGGATGCATTCGACCGCAAGCTTGAGCTGTTGTCTCTCCCGCGATGTTCTGTATAAGGACGTCGTGGAACCCCCTGAAATGTCCGCGGCCCCACGCAGCCCAGCGCTTTCGCAACGTCTGGGGGAAGCCCTGACCAGCGGGCTCAACCCGTCACAAGTCGACGCGGTGACCTATCCGGCGCAGCCGCTTTTGGTGATTGCCGGCGCTGGCTCGGGCAAAACGCGCGTGATCACCTGTCGGTTGGCGCGGCTCATCGACGAGGGTGCCGATCCGCGGCGAGTTCTGGCTGTGACCTTTACCAACAAGGCGGCGCGCGAGATGAAGGAACGCGTGGCGCACTTGCTGGGCTACCCGGGCAGCGATCTGCCCGGCATGTGGATCGGCACGTTCCATGGCCTGTCAGCGCGCTTGCTGCGCCTGTACGGCGAGGCGGTGAAGATTCGCAAGGACTTCGTCATCTACGACACCGATGATCAGCGTCGCCTGATGACACGCGTACTGCGCGACTTGAACATTCCGGAAAAGACCTTTCCGGTGCGGCAGGTGCTGGCCATTGTCGATCGCTGTCAGAACCAGGGGATCAGCGCCGAGGGCTTCGTGGCATCCGGGCCGCTCGACGAGGTTATCGCCAAGGCCTACCGCGCCTACGAGGAACGGCTGGCGGCGAGCAACGCGGTGGACTTCGGCGGCCTGTTGCTGTGGGCCCTGCGCCTGGGACGGGCGGAGAGTTCGGCGGCGCCGGCACTGGCCGAACGGTTCGACCACATCCTGGTCGACGAGTTTCAGGACACCAACAGCGTGCAGTACCGTCTGGTGCGCTTCCTCTCGCGGCGCACGAACAGCATCACAGTGGTGGGAGACGAGGACCAGTCCATCTACGGCTGGCGCGGAGCCGACATCCGCAACATCCTGGATTTTGAGCGCGACCATCCCGGCGCCGGCGTCATCAAGCTGGAACAGAACTACCGCTCGACCAAGAACATTCTGCGCGCCGCGAATGCGGTGATCGCGCCCAACACCGAGCGTCGGCCCAAGCGGCTTTTCACCGACGCCAGCGCCGGGGATCCCGTGGTGGTTTTCGAGGGCGAGACCGAGCGCGAGGAGGCCGAGTACGTTGCGTCCACGGTGCAGGCCGGGCTGGAACAAGGGTCAGCGCCGCGGGATTTTGCCGTGTTCTACCGGACCAACGGCCAATCACGTGTGCTGGAAGAAGCCCTGCGCACGCACAACATCGCCTACGTGGTGGTGGGCGGCACTCGCTTCTATGATCGGGCCGAAATCAAGGATCTGATCGCTTACCTGCGTGTCTTGCAGAACCCTGACGATGCCGTGGGCCTCGGCCGCATCATCAATGTGCCGACGCGCGGGATTGGCGACACCACGGTGGATCGCTTGTTGGCCCTGGCCCGCGAACGCGGCATCGGACTGCACGCGGCCTTGGAAATTGCCGCTGTCGAACACGGCATCTTGGGCCAGGGACCGCGCAACAAGGTCGCTGCCTTCTGTGAACTTCTGAAGTCTCTGCGTGCTGCCAAGGATTCGCTGCCGCCCGCGGCGCTGGCGGAGAAGATCCTGGAAGACTCGGGCTATCGCGATCAACTCGCAGGCGAAAAGTCGCTCGATGCCGAGGGCCGTCTGGAGAACCTGATGGAATTGGTGGCGCAGATGCGCGAGTACGAGCGCGAGGCTGAGGAGCCCACCCTGGCGGACTTTCTCGAACGCATCACACTGGCCTCTGACGTGGACAGCTACGATCCGGAAAAGGGCGCGGTCGCCTTGATGACCGTGCACACCGCCAAGGGTCTGGAATTTCCCGAGGTGCTGGTGGTCGGCCTGGAGGAGGGCGTGTTCCCCCACCAGCGCAGCATTGATGATGACGGCGCTGTTCAAGAGGAACGCCGCCTTTGCTACGTGGCCGTGACCCGCGCCATGAAACGCCTGCACCTGTGTCGCGTGCGCTGGCGGCGCCTGTCGGGCCAGCAACTCGGCGGCGTGCCCAGCCGTTTTTTGGGCGATCTACCGGCCGACGTGGTCAACCATTTGATCACGCCGCGGCCTGCGTACGACGACGCAAAAACCGATGGCGCTGGCCCCTGGCAGGGTCGCTGGAATCGCGGTGACTCGCCAGGGATGGCGCGTGCGCGAGCATCCAGTCCCGCGGCACCAGCGGCTCGGCCCGGCGAGATCACGCGTCACTATGACCAGGGCATGGCGCATGGGGAAGAGGGCGAGCTGGGCCTGCGCATAGGCGCCAAGCTGAAACACGCGAAGTTCGGCGTGGGCGAAGTGCGCGCCTGGCAGTCTGTGGGCGACGACTTCAAGGTGACGGTTCGCTTCAATAGCGTGGGCGTCAAAACCGTAATGGCGAAGTTCCTGCAACGAATCTAGATTCGGTGTTGCCATGGCATCCGCGAAAGAGAGCTTCGAGACGAACCAACAGATGGTCCAGGCCGCCTTTGTCTGCGACCTGGTGCGTGTGCGCGAGTTGCTGGCCGCTGGCGCCGATCCGAACGTGCGCGACGATGATGGCCGAACGCCGCTCCACCAGGCGGTGCTGGGCAACAGTGTGGGTCTCATTGGGCTGCTCCTCGAGACCAAGGCCGATGTGAACGCGGGTGACGAACATGGCTGGACGCCGCTGCACTTCGCCGCCCAGGAATACCTGCCGGTGATTGCCCGCATCCTGCTGGCCAGGGGCGCCAACCCGAACGCGCGTGACGACGAGGGTTGCTCGGTCCTGTGGCGTGCGGTCTTTTCGGCCCAGGGGCAAGTCGACCTCATTCAAGTGTTGCGCGAAAACGGCGCCCGCGACGATCTGGCGAACCTTGAAGGCGTGACTCCGCGGGCTCTGGCAGAACGCCTGGGCCTGACCGTCTTCACGGCGAGCTGAGTTTCTGGCGTGCGGGGAGCTGATTCGCACCCGTGAGCACCCGATGCGCCAACCCACTCTGGAACCACCGCCTGTCACGCCGCCCGATCGATTCTTCCGCTCGCGCGTGGCGTATCTGCTCTGGCTCGGCGTGATGCTCGCGTCGCTGGTGCTGGGCGCAATCCTGATCATGAATTCTTCGACCGTCGCCTCGGACGGACGGCGCTACTTTTCGCTCTTCGACGACGCCATGATCACCATGCGCTACGCCGACAATTTGGTGCAGGGCCACGGGTTGGCGTGGAATCCGGGCGAGCGCGTGGAGGGCTTTTCCAGTCCACTGTGGGTGTTTGTGCTGGCGGGCTTCCGCGCCTGTTTCGGTCGTATTTACGCCATCGCGGCGGTGCAATTCTTCGGCCTTGGCCTCGCGCTGTCTGACCTCATTCTGGTGACGCTCATCACGCGCCGATTGCTGGCCAAACGTGTCGCTCGGGATCTGGGCATGCTGGCCGCGGTCCTGCTGACCACCACCTTCTACCCGCTGCTCTACTGGTCGATTATGGGCATGGAGACGGGCCTGCTCGCGCCGCTTCTTCTGCTGGTGGTTCATCGGTCGCTGGCCGATGGACGCGGGCCACGCGCCCCCAGAATCGATGCGATCCTGCTTGCGCTGGCGTGTCTCACGCGGCCCGAGGCGATGCTCTTCGTGGCGGTGTTCGCGGCCTGGGAAATGGGCCGACGCTGCCGGCAACGCGGAATTCATGCCCGACCAATTGTTGTCGAGGCAGCCCTGTTCGCTTTTCCCCTGCTTGCCTATCAACTGTTTCGACGCCTGTATTTCGGGCAGTGGTATGCCAACACCTACTTGCTCAAACTCCGCGGGCTCACATGGGCCGAGCGGCTGCAGTTCGGGTGGAACTTTTCCGAGCCCCTCCTGCTTTGGGCGGGCTGGCTGGCGCTCGCGGTGGCGCTGCTGCAGGTGTGGAGACGGCGTCGTCCGGATGGCCGCACGTCTGCGGGATGGCGCCCGACGGAATTTCTATTCTTGTTTCTCGTCTTCGCCGCCTATCAACTGGCTGTTGGGGGAGACGCGTGGCCACTCTATTATCGGTTTGCCGCCCCGGTGACGCCCCTGCTGTTGATCGCTTTCGTGGTCTCGGTGATCGAAGCCCTGGACCAGGTCGCGCACAAGAGACAGATCGCCGCAGCCATCCTAGGCGTGACCTTCGTCCTCATCGCGCGCTGGATGGGGGCGCTTCATCAGCTTGACGCCCTTTCGCTCACACCGATCTACAGCGGCGCCGCCGCCCGGAATGTCAACGCAGCCATCGCCGTGCGCAGGCTGACCCGATCCGAGGCGACCATTGCCGTGTTCGCCGCCGGCGTGTTGCCCTACTATGCCGAGCGGAAGGCCATCGACATTCTCGGGAAGATGGATCCGGCGATCGCGGCGTTGCCGGTCCGGCGTGGCGTCCCCTGGAATCAGCGCGGTTCCATGCCAGGGCACAACAAGTACGACTTGGAGATCTCGCTGCGACAAAGGCGTCCCACGGTCATTCAGTGGAACGGCAGTGTTCCCTGTGCCTGGGGCACCCAGGATCTGTCGGCCTGGTGTGCAGAACACTACGTGGCGGTCAAGGTGCCGGGCGAAACGCTGCTCTTCGATGCGCAGTCGCCGGCTGTATTCTGGGATCGCCTCAAGAATCTGTCCTCCGGCCCGCAGTGAAGCGGGCCGATTGCGTGGTACGGCGGACAAACAGAATGCCGGCGCTGGTCCCCGCGCCCACAAGCAAGAAGAGCACGATCCATCCCGCAGTTCGGTGCTTGTCTGTGTCGAGGATGAAGTGGTCGAGGCGGACCCGAGCGTAGGTGGCCTTGGCGTCGATGTTGAGGTGGGTGTGGCGGCGCCAGGGGGCATCTTCGGAGGCGCGCTTCCAGTCGTGGTCAAACGGCACGTGCCGTATGAGCCAGAGATGACCGAGGATGGGCTGAAACGGACCCAGCCAGACGGTGGGGTAGGTGTCTTCGAAACAGCCTTCGCAGTACCCGCCCTTGTCTGCGGTCAGGGCAGCGCTGCGGTTGGGCTGCCCCAGCCACTTCGTGCGCACGTCAAGGCCGATGCGAATGAAGTGATCCCAGTAAAAGGCATTGCCCAGGAGTTGCACGCCAAGACCAAGCACCAGCAGCGCGGCCGCCAGGGCGCGCCCGGGCCGGCGCGCGGACGCCAGGAAATTGATGGCTGGAAGCAGCAGCACCGGAACCGCAAACACCGCATAGCGCGGTCCCCAGGCCCAGTCACCCGGCCAGGAGGGAAAGCAGCAGTAGAACAGGATGACCGGCACGATGGTGGCGACCATGGCCAGCGCGCTCCAGCGATGGCTGCGCCAGAAGCGCCGAAATCCGAGCACCGCGAGCACCAAGCACGGCGCGTACAGGAAGATGCTCTTGCCCGGCGAGAACAGGAATCCCCAGATGCTGACCAGGACGTTTTCCACCATGACCGCGCCCACCGTCGAGTAGCCGGTCTTGGTGATCGAGCCGAAGCGAAGGTAGTTGTAGACAAGCGCCATGATCAGCCCGGGCAGAAAACCCACGGCTGCGGCGACCAGAGACTCGACCAACGGGCGCAGGGTCTTCCGATGCGCCAGCACGACCAGCAGGAATGCGCCGGGAAACGACAGGGCGTAGATGTATTTCGTATTGAAGAGCAGGCCGGCCCACAAGCCGGTGGCCAGGGCGGTACGCCGGTTGGGCCGCTGTAGAAGCTGCGAAAGCTCAAAGAAGAAGCCCGTGAACCCGGCGATCTGGCTGATTTCGCTGAAGGGCGAGCGGGCGTAGACCCAAACCAGGGTGCCCACCGCGAGGGCAATCGCCGCGAAGCCGGCCACAGGCGGCGAGGCACCGTGGCGCAGGCAGAGGCGGAAGAACAACCACGCCACCAGTCCGCCCAGCAGGGTGCCGGCGAGATGGCAGCCGAGCACCAGCAACAGGTGCGCCAACTCCGGGCTGGGGTTCAGGTGGGCAAGCCCGCCGCGCAAGGCTGCCCCCGGCAGATGTAGCAAGGACGGAACCCACGGCTGGGCCGCATAGAACTTGCCGCCGCGCCCCGGTGGCGCATCCGAGGGCCAGCGGGTGGCCACCGAAACGCCCTTCAGATTGAGCATGGACTCGGCCACTTCGTAGATGGGCCGCGCATCACCCCAGGCCACCTCACGGCTCATGCCCGCGAAGTAGAGACAGACCACGGCGATAAACAGGTAGGCGCCTGGGCGCCATCCCGAAACCGCACGAAGCGCGCGGCGAAAAATGTCCGGCAAGCGCCGGTTTGGACCATTGCCACTCACCCGGGCAAGAATGCGCCGTCAGCCCGGTTGGGTCCAGTGTCACATCGACTGAGGAATGTGGCTGCAGTGGCGACCTGCTCGGGGTCCAACAGCGCACAGTCGGGCGGCGGCTGTGCGCCTGGCTGCCAGCCGCGATGGCTCACTAGATAGAGCCGGTAAAGTCCGGGAAGCCAAAGTTGATGATGGAGTTTGCTGGCTTCTTCCGACGAACTCGGCTGACCCGTATCGATGGTCGATAGCGCCGAGAGGTGGCCCCGGTGGCGGAAGATCACGGATAGCTCGCCCAAGAGGTCAGCGACCGCAGGGTTCCACCGGGGCCAGTCGATGCCCATCTCCTCACACGCCAGCGAGGTCCGATCGTACAGGGTGCCGCCCCACTTCTTCTTGTGGCAAAGCACGCCATCGCGAAGGAAGGGACGGCAAGCGCGAAAGTCGATGGAATGGCAGCCAAGCGCGCGCGCCTGCAGGCAAAGGTTGAGGTAGGCGGCGACCAGCGCTCCCCGCTTTCTCAGGGCCGCATCCCCGCCGCGCAGGCCGAAGGCCAAGAGCTGCAAAACACCATTGTCCTGCTCGTAGAGCGCGCCTGCAACGCGTTCCTCGCCCTTCTTGATCCACAAGATCCCGCCCCGGGCGTGACTTCGGCGCAACGACCTCTCGTCGCGGACGAACGCATCCTCACCGTGACGGCGATAACTGGTCGGTAGGTAGTAGTCGCGATAGAACCAGGCGACTTCCGAAGGGACACGCGTGTGGAGCGGTTGGTAGGCGTGACTCCGGATTCGTTGCAGGTCTCGGCGCAGGTTGCGGGAGACGAGATCCAATCCCAGCGAGCCGGCCGGAGGGGCCGGCCGGTGCATGCCAACCCACGCTGGCACGGTCAAGTACTCGCCGGAAAACAGCCAGGTGGCGTTGTGAGCATCGGCAAGAACCAACGTGACGTCGGCTGTGTTGCGCAGTTCGCGGAGTCGGGGGCGCAGTTTCCAGATCGGCGCGGACCCGATGGCCTCGACCGTTGGCGGCGACAGAAAGACCAGATTCGAGATGGTGCGAAAGAACCAACCGGGACGACCGGCCACCAGGATCCGGGCCGTCCGGCCGTTGGGACGGGCGGGACCCGTCATGCGGCAGATGGAAATCGGCACGCCCAGATACGGCGTCAGGCCGAAATACAGGCGCCAGAAGGAACCGCTAATCGCCGGCGGAATGTAGGGAGACAGGACACTGTACACGGTCATGGCTGGTCACCCAATGCCGTCAGGGCAAAGCCTCGGTGAGCACGAGTCGCTGTTTCTCACCCGGCCGCCAGGCAATCGCCGCCACCGGCTCCAGGACCAGATCGATCGGCTCTGCCACGGCCTCGGCCAGAGCCTTCCGTATGGCGGGAAGTGCGGCAACTTCGACCATGAGCTGCACGCGCACCGGATGGCCGGCAGGGGCAAGGACCCGCCACTGCCCGATTTCCGAAAATCGTCCCAGGATTTCGTGAAAGAAAGGCCAGAACAGCCGGCGTCCCGACGGCAGTGCGACGGAGTCGACGGCCCGGCCGTGGATGGTCCGGAGAAGCGGCAGGGTGCGTCCGCAGGGGCAGGCCGCAGCCGCGAACTCTGCGCAGTCGCCGGTGTTGTAGCGGATTATCGGCATTCCGGTCATGCCGAGGTCGGTGACGACCATGGGGCCGCTGGTGCCTTCAATCTCGACGATGTGGCTGTCGGCGCTGATGTGAAACCCGCTTCGTTCCTCGCACTGCCACGCGAAGTTGGACAGTTCCACCAGCCCGAAGACGTCGACGGGATCCGTGCCGAGGCGCTGCCGAATCAGAGCGCGAATGGGCGGCGCCAAGGTTTCGCTGTCGGAGATGACGACGCGCGGGGCACGGGGAAGCGGGCGGTCTGGCAGGGCCTCGGCCAAGGCAGCCAGCGTTCCGGCGCCCGCCACGACCACATCCGGTTTCGTGTTCACCAGGTGGCTCGCCCAAGACGATGGCGGATCCAAGACCGACAGCCAGTCCTTGGGCGCCAGGCCGAGCGATTGCACAAAGTGATGCTCGCCGCGGGTCATGCGGATCTCCATCGTCCGATCCGTCAAGTGGTAGCCGTGCTCGAACAGAATTCGCCAGGCGGTTGCGCGTTGCCAGCGTTGGTCCGCCGCGTTCAGATAGATTCGCAGCGGCGATCCGGTGGAGCCGCTGGTGCAGACGGTTCGGCACTGGGCTAGGCGAACACCGCGGGCCACCACCGTCTCCGCCGCCGCTGACTTGAGCAATCCTTTCTCGACGATCGGCACGCGCGACAGATCGAGCAGGCTCCGCACATCCCGGGGGTGAAAGCGGTGACGATCGTACAGGTCGCGATACATCGGCACGTTGGTGTAGGCGTGCAAGAGAAGGCGGCGCAACCGCCGCCACTGCTCGGCCCGCAGCTTCTCCCGCGTCCAGCGGCTGGAGGCGAGCGCGCGGTGGAGAAGAAGGATCGTTTGCAGCGAATTCCAGAACATGTTCTTGGTTGCGAAGAACCTGCGGCGCGTTCAGCCGCTCGACAGCGGCTTGCGGGCGAAAAGAGCGACGAAGTGCCCCGTCAGATAGCGGGTCGGCAAACCCTCTAGCCGCTCGAAGGCACGCAGAATGCGAAAGAATCCCGACGGGAACACTCCGGCGACCTTCCGGCGATGCAACCAAGCGGCAGCCGTCACGGCCAGAACGCGGGGTGAGTGCAGGATGGCAGTCGAGCGCAGAACCTCAAGGCCGGCGGCCCTCACCATCGATTGCAGGGCATGCACGCCGGCTGTCTTTCCCATCTTGTACGGGACCACGCCCAGGCGTCCGAGCCAGATCGCCGGCAGGCTGTTGCGCAACCAAACCAGGGGGTTGTCGAGGTTGTCCATGGTCAACACGAGGTGACCGCCGGGGCGGAGCGTGCGGCCGAGTTCGCGCAACGCGAGCGAGAGGTCCGCCTCCACATCGAAATGGTCGAGGGTGGAGTTGGACAGGATTAAATCGAAGCTTTGGTCCGCAAAGGGCAGGTGGCGAGCATCGGCGGGTACCACGGACAATCCGGGATACTTGCCGCGCGCAATCTGTGCCGCCACACGCGACAGATCGATGGCGACGACGTGCGTGGCCCGGGTCGCCAGTAAGGGGTAAAGACCCTCACTCACGGCCTCGTCGAACAGATCGGTCTTGAGGACCCGCGCAAGCTGACCGTCAGGCAGCCAGCGCTCCATGAGCGAACCGTTCAAGGCGTCGGAGTACTGGCGCCAGAGCGCGTGGGGCCGCTGGGCTTGCCAGAATTCGGCGAGCCGGTTCCAATAGGCCGTGTCGCGAGAGGATGCCGGAGGCGTCGTTGGGGGCGTAGAGGTCTGCATTTCTTCAGGCCGCGTCTCGCCTTCGTCGGCGGAGCGCGAAGACCAGGCCAATGGTCAACAACCAGAAGCCTGGCGCGGAGGAATCGCGGGCGGTATCGCAACTGCACCCACCGCTCTTGGTCGCCGGTTTCGCCGCGCTGGTTGCCGTGCCATTGCTGCCGCCTGCGCCGCCGTTGCTGCCGCCTGCGCTGTTGCTGCCGCCGGAGGCGCCACCGCCTGCCATCGCGCCGCCGTTCCTGCCGCTGGTGCCGCCGCTGCCGCTCGTTCCACCGCTGCCACCGCTGCCACCCGCACCGCCCGTGGCCGGAGGCGTGCTCCACTTGCAATCGCTGCGGCAGCTTGGATTCAGCGGCGCGCCAACCTTGCCCGAGCCGGGGTCGCATTGCTCGCCACTATCCACCACGCCGTCGCCGCACTTGGCCTTCTTGCAGTCGAGCCGGCAAGCATCGGGAGTGCGGTCGCTGTTGGCGGCGCCGCTGTCGCATTCCTCCTGACCGTCGATCGTCCCATTGCCGCAGTCGCCCGTCCATCCGATGTCCCAAAGTAGAGCTCGTTCCATCACCAGGTCGTTGACGGGAATGGGCTGCTCGACCGGTTCAAGCAGAAGATCCGGCCTGACCAGGGGATCCCAGTGCGATCCGGTGGACCCCGGCTGGATGGGATTCGTGGCGAAGAGAAGAGTGCGGCCGGTCGCGTCCGCCCCGACCTGGCGACTCTTGTCGGCTGAGATCGTAACCGTCGCCGAGGGAGCGTTGCGAATCAGAGTTGCATCGTCGCGGGTCAGCGCCAGGGTTGGGATCTTGACTGGAAATTGAGCGATCTCGGCCAACCCCTCCTCGATCGCCACCGGCGGTGGGTCGCCTGTCGTGTTGTAGGCGAACAACATGGCGAGGCCTCCGGTCTCTTCCACCATTGAGGCAATTCCGAGAGAGGAGCAGAGCACAGGTGAACTGATAAGGGCGATCTTTCCGGAGAAGTCGCTAGTCACGAAACAGCCCGCCGAGACGGAAGCGGAAACTACCGTTCCCGTGATGCTGTCGCCATCGGCAACCGGGCGACCGAAATTCGCCTCACCGATAGTGCCGGAGAAGCCACTCGGGGACGGCGAAACTTGCACGCTGGGCATTCCCTTGGCCAGAAACCAGGCTGCCACGTCCTCCACCCGCTTGCCGTCCCACACCAGTTTTCGCACGTCGGTGACCGCTGCCTGGCGTTCCGCGTTGGTCATCTCAACCAAGTGCTTTCCGGTGCTCGTATCGAGGACGTAGTTGGCGAAGACGGGCGGAGCCTTCGAGGCAAATGCTCCGGTGCTCGGATCCACGTTGTCCGAAAAACCCAGACCATGGGCGAGCTCGTGCATGACGGTCGACAGAAGGTCAGCCTGGCTCCTGGAGATTTTGCCGTCGAGGCCGTAGTACCACTCGGAGCCGAGGCAAGCCATCAGACCGCCGTTGAACTGGGCTGTGATGTCGACTGTGTCGGGATAGAGATCCTGTCCCATAATGCGGTTGGCAAGCGCCAGTGGGTAGCTTCCGGTGGTGGGCAGCCCGGGGTAGTTGCTGACCGAATAGGGCGCTGCCTGCCCGGCCACCGCGCTGGCGCCGTTGCAGGCTAGGGGCGCGAAACTGGCCTCGACGATGATGGGGACCGCGCTTTCCAGTACCCGGCCCCAGGCGTCGGCAGCGGCCTGAAAGACAATCAGGCGCTGCTGGCCAATGGTGGTGCCGGCGTTGCCGCCCACGGGCGTGGCCGGCGTCTTGTCATTGAATCCCACGCCCGGATCGTCAACGACATTGACGACGAACTTCGCCTCAGCTCGGGCGATCTGGGCCGTGGTGGTCGCCAGCAGCAGGGCCGCGATCTGCGACCCAAGGCGGTGCCGCAAGATCATTGGCCGGCTCCGTTCCGTATCTGGTTCACCAGGGCGGAAACTTCAGCGGCCGAGGAAACGCAAGCCGTCCGAAGCGTGCCATCGGGCCGGCGCACAAGCACCGCTGCATGTGCGGCATATCCGTTCGGAGAATGAAGGATGCCGCCCCCAGCCGAGGCCGGGCGGTCGGATATCCGCGAAGGATCGAGCGTGTGTGCGAGCTTCTGGGCAAAGGCATCAAGGCCGTCATCCCCTGGCTGCAAGGGTTGCTGTGCTCCCACGGCCGGCTGGGAGACGGCGGCAAGTCCCTGCACCGCGCGCTCGGGGCTCAGCGCTGGCGAGCCTTGGTCGCTCGCCTCGATCCGACTGCAGCCCAAGGGCGCAAGGACAAAGCTCGCCGCCAGCGCCCACCTCACCATCGTCCATGTGTACGTTCCGGTCCGCAACAGCCGCATCTTTGCCTCCATTACTTGGCGCCAGGATTGTACCGTCGCCCGGCGCCACAACGAAGCTTCTTCGCCGAGACGCCGCCCGGTTTTGCCGCACGCCTGTGCGGGAGCGCACAGCGTCGTCCGACCTCGTCAGCGGGCGCACCGCGAGCATCGCTGGGTCGAAAACGGCACCCGCCCCACTAAACCCGACCCGAATTGTCAGGCAGCCACCCCTTCAAATGCGGAGTCCAAATATGCAAAGCACAGGTTCTATCCTCCGCATTCTGCCGACGGCGATGTTGTTCGTGTTCGCCTGTTCGACCAGCAGCACCAGCTCTGATCGCATGGACGCGAGTTCCGGCGGTGCCGCGGCATCTCTCGGTGGCGCGCCAGCCAGCGGAGGCAATCCCCCAGACACCGGTGGAATCGTTTCCGGCGGCTCGACGGGACATGTGACAGGTGGAACTTCGATTGGCTCAGGCGGCGTCGGCGCAGTCGGAGCGACAGGTGGAACGTCGGCCGGCTCGGGCGGCGTTGGCGCAGGTGGAAATGCCACAGGCGGTTTCGGCACGGGACCGACCCTCGCACAGTCCTGCACCGCGATCTGCGCGTCGCAGACCACGAGTGCTTGCAGCGATTCGGATTGTCAAACCAACTGCGTGAAGGCTGCCGATGCGACGGCTAGCGCCACAACGAAGTGCACAGCGGAATACACGGCCATGGCGCTTTGTGAAGCCAAACTGGGCAGCGACAAGTGGACTTGCTCTACAGATGAGAACGCGCCGATCCCTGTTGAAGGCCAATGCACAAGCACGGTGTGCGCGTGGGCATGCTGTGCGACCGATCTGATCGTACCGTCCGACATCTGGGCTCGCTGCATGTCTACTTGCGACCAACCGGGCACCAGAGTTCGTTCCGGATAGGCGAAAGCGCGTAGGAATCAGCGGTGTATTTTCATAAGAGATTGGGGAATATTTTCCGTTGTGGAGCTGTCTTACATGTATGACGATATTGGCAGTGCTTCCGCTC
>Ga0265316_10000197_pt1 | contig 69929 bp, 59 predicted proteins | sample 4522metaG_FD_202092 | JGI IMG/M metagenome (GOLD analysis project Ga0265316, IMG submission 202092) | Rhizosphere microbial communities from Carex aquatilis grown in University of Washington, Seatle, WA, United States - 4-5-22 metaG | ecosystem: Host-associated > Plants > Roots > Rhizosphere >... | reverse complement strand
GCTCGCCGAGGTGCTGCTCAAGTTGCTGGCTCACAACCTCGGTCGACTGGTAGCGACGCGCACCCATCGTCGGCTTTTTTGTGCCTGGCTCACGCTGGAGGAATTTTGAGCGACCCTGTTCGCGCGCCCTCGCCGGCCGCGCACGATCGCGGGAGGGGATGGGAACCCTCTGAGGGTTCCCATGTGAATTGCGGGCACGCCGCTCGCTCGGCTATGGCAGCTTGCTGCGCGGGGCTCGGCCCAGACGGAGAGTGGCCAGGAAGAGCGCAAAGGCGCCGAGGGCCGTGAGCGAGCTGCCGATGACAGGAATCATTGCCATGGGTCGCATTATATCCTACATATCCTACCTGACAAGTTTTCCTGGAGCAGGAGGCCGGTGGGCCGAGACCGGAAACGGCTGCCGTTCCGGCCCCGGCAAAACTACCGTCTCCGTCGTCTGCGCAGACGGCGGCCGCGCAGCAGGGAAATCAGGAGCAGCCCGCCAAAGATCATGGCCACCCCGGCCAACACCAGGCGCGCGCTTTCCTGCCCGCGACCCTCGAACACGACGGATAGGCTGAAGGCCGTGGCGCCCAGGAAGCCCCACAGGAGTTGCTGCCCCAGCGCATACAAGACGTTCACACTGGCTTCGATCCCACGAATGTGAACCTCGACATCTCCGCGCGAGGCCAGGGTCAGAAAACGGCCCAATTCGCCGGGCAAGGCAAAAGCGGAAAGGGCCGACTCTCGAAGCGTATCGAGCATCGCCTCGGACCATTCCTTCTTCTCGCCCAGCAGGAAGCGGTCCACATAGGGCTGAATCACCGCCGAGGGATCCATCTCCGGGTCCAAGGTTGTGCACACGCCCAGCAGAAGAAGCAGCGTCCTTTCCAGTAGCACCCATTCCTTCGGCACCACGAAGGCGTCGGTCAGGTCATGCAGCGACACATTCAGATCGCGCAGGTCAAGCAGGGTTGCAAGCTGCGCGCGCGGATCGATCTTCAAGTTGGACAGGGAGAAGCCTTCGAAACGCATCTGTGCGCGAAAGTGCTCGTAGAAGTGCTGCACCACCCGGTCAAAGACTTCGTGGTCTGCATGGCGGGCCAGAAAGCCCATCTCCTTGAGCGAGGTGACGATGCGCCCCACGTCGCGAGTCATGGCGCCCTGGAGAAAGGTCACGATGCCCTTGCGCATGCCTTGGGACACGCGCGCGGTGGCCCCAAAGTCGAGAAACACCACTGTGGGTCCGGTCTCGCCAGGGGCAGGCGGCCGCAACAAGAGGTTCCCGGGATGCGGGTCCGCATGATACACGCCGTCGACGAAGATCTGCTTGCAATACGCTTCCACGCACAGGCGGGCGGCTTGCTTGCGGTCCACGCCATGCGCATCCAGGGTTTCGATGTCGCCCACGCGAATGCCCGTCATCCATTCCGTGGTGAGCACACGCTCGGTCGAGAACTCGTCAATCACGCGCGGGATGACGACATCCTTGCGATTGGTGAAGTTGGCGGCAATGGCGCGAATCGCGGCGGCTTCGTGCTGGTAGTCGAGTTCGGCCAGCACCATCTCGCGGATCTCGCGGTAGATGGTGGCCCAGCCCCAGTCAGGCAGAAACCGGCGCAGCAAGGAAAAGATACGCCGGATCACGCCCAGATCGGTCTTCACAATGGTCTCGATGCCCGGGTATTGCACCTTGACCGCCACCTTCTCACCCGAATGCAAGCGCGCCACGTGCACCTGGCCAATCGACGCAGAAGCCACCGGCGTCCGATCAAATTGGGCAAATACCTGGCTCGGCTCGCGACCCCCGAGTTCCGCCACCAGCCTGGCCTCGATGTCTTCATATGGTCGCGGGGGCACGCGATCCTGCAGGGTCTGCAGTTCCTTGCGAAAGGCTTCAGGCAGCATGTTGGCCATCACGCTGATAAGCTGCCCGACCTTGATGAACAGTCCCTGCAACTCGACGATGGTGGCCAGGACCCGGCGGGCGTTTTGTCGATGAACCGCTTGCACCAGTTCGGCCGCGGCTTCGTCGCCGCGGAAGCGCCGGCGCATGCGCAGGAGCGCGTAGGACAGCACAATCTGCAGGGTCACGCGGTAGGCCCGCAGCAAACGGCGCAGAGGCCGACGGTACCTAGCACTGCGGCGGGCCGCCTGAGCCGAGTCCACCGGCACGGCTGGCGCACCCATGCCTGGGGTCGCAGCACCCGATCGATCTAGCGCGTTTCCACCGGTCACGGCTGGCAGCATATCGCGCCTAGGCTTTCGGCGCACCCATAGCGGAACGTCGCGTGGGGAGCCGGCGAGCTCTGCTCGCCGCGCACCATCGTGGGAGGGCATGGGAACCCTCTCAGGATTCCCACGTCAACGAGGAGACATGCTAGCCTGTGTTTCATGGTGGAGAATCCGGCGAATCCTAGCGCGAACGACGAAGCCAAGAACGCGCCTGACAGCGAGCCGACCCGCGAGCGCGTTGACCGCGGCCTGTCTGATCTGGTCAAACGGGCCATGTCGGCGGGGCTGGAAGTGGCCAGCCGCTCGAAGGACGATTTCGTGCGTGTAGCCACCACCGAGATGCGGGCGTGGCTGGACCGGCTGGACCTGCAGAGTGAACTGGCCAGGGCCCTGACCAAGATGGTGGTGGAGGTGAAGGCCGAGGTCCGCTTCCGTCCGCGCAACGACGGAAAGCTCGAGCCTGAGGCCAAGAGCGAGATCAAAATCAAGCCGACGACCAAGACCTGATCGAGCCCATCAACGCCCCGAATGTGATACCCTGGCCAATATCTCTAGCGCCCACGCAGAGGGGTTTATGGAAAAGTCCGAGGTGCTTGCGCAAATCCGCGCCGTCGGCGTCGTGCCGGTTCTTCGTTTGGCGTCGGCGCACGACGTCCAGACCATGGCCAAGGCGCTCCACTCCGCCCACATCGATGCCATCGAGATCCCCCTCGACGTGCCCGATGCCATCGATGTGATTTCGAACCTGGTGCAACTCTTTGACGAGAAGGTGTTGGTTGGCGCCGGAACAGTTCTCGACGTCGAATCGGCATCCACCGTGATCGCGGCGGGCGCCAGCTTTGTCACCAGCCCGTCCTTCGACTTAGAAGTCGTCAAGTACTGCAATGCAACTGATCTGGCCGTGTTTCCTGGTGCGCTCACAGCGACGGAAATCGCGGCGGCCTGGAAGGCCGGGGCCGACATGGTCAAGGTCTTTCCCTGCTCCGCGCTGGGCGGACCGAACTTTGTGAGAACCATCAAAGCTGCCCTGCCCCAGATCGATCTGTTTCCTAGCGGTGGTGTCACGCTGCAGAACGCAGCCGCGTTCATCGAGGCCGGCGCCTGCGTCCTCGGGGTGGGGAGCGATCTCGTCGACCTCACCTCACTGCGCGAGGGGCGCGTAGACCGCATCGCGGAACGCGCGCGGCTCTTCATCGAGTTGGTGCGCGACGCCCGAGGGGACGCGCCCACGCCGCCGCCAGCGACGGTGACCACCCCGCGCTAGGTACTGGTGGCCGGAACCGGTATCAGCTTTCTCCCTTGTTTCCGCCCTCGGGCTCCTCGCGCGGCTTGCCGGCCGCGCCCCCGATGCCGTACTTCTCCAGCTTGTAGTACAGCGCACTGGTCTTGATGCCCAGCAGGCGCGCTGTCTCGGTCTTCACCCCGCCGGTCTTGTCAAAGGTGCGCTGGATGAGCTGGCGCTCGAGGTCCTCCAGTACCTCGGGCAGGGTCATCTCGCCCGACGGAACGGCCAAGGATGTCTCGCTGGTACCCTCGCGCAGGAAGGCAGGCAACGCGGCCACGCCGATGCTGTCGCCGTTGGCAAAGACCAGCGACTGCTCGACGGCATTCTCCAGTTCGCGCACGTTGCCGGGCCAGTTGTAGGCGCCCAGGCGCGCCAGCGCGGCGTCGTCGATGCGCTGGATGCTCGGGTTGGTGCGCGGACCCAGTTTGCGAATGAAGTGCTCAACCAGCGCGGGAATATCTTCGCGCCGTTCGCGCAAAGGCGAGACATGACAGGGCACTACGTGTAGACGGTAGAAGAGATCCTCGCGAAAGCGCCCCGCCTCGACTTCCTGCTTGATGTCGCGGTTGGTAGCTGAGATCACGCGCACATCCACGCGCACGGTTTCTTCGCCGCCCACCCGTTCGAATTCCTGCTCCTGCAAAACGCGCAGCAGCTTGAGCTGCAGGTTGGGCGTCATGTCGCCCACCTCGTCGAGAAACAACGTCCCTTTGTCAGCCAACTCGAAGCGGCCCAGCTTGCGCTTGATCGCACCCGTGAACGCGCCCTTCTCGTGCCCGAACAATTCGGATTCGAGCAAGGTCTCGGTCAGCGAGCCGCAGTTGACCTTCACGAACGGGCCGGCCGCCCGTTTGGAACGGGTGTGCACAGCGCGCGCGACCAGTTCCTTGCCCGTGCCGGTTTCGCCCGAGATGTGCACCGCCACGTCGCTGGGAGCCACCTTCTCGATAGTCTCGAACAGCGCACGCATTTGCGGCGATCGGCCCACCATCTCGCCCAGGCCATAGGGCAAGGCCGCATCGGCGCGCAGGACCTCGACCTCCGCCTCGGCCCGTTGCCGCGCGACCTTCTCACGCCGCATTTCCAACGCCCGCTCGACCTTGAGGCGCAGAACCTCGGGGGCAAACGGCTTCTGCAAGAAATCCATGGCTCCCAGGCGCATGGCCTCCACCGCCGTCTCGACCGTGCCAAACGCCGTCACGATGAGCGTCGGACAGGAAGCATCGATGCGCTTCACGGCCTCAAGAACCTCCAGGCCGCCAACGCCCTCCATCTTGAGGTCGGTGATGACAAAATCCGCGCCCTGCTTCCTGAGCAGGGCCAGACCATCAGCGCCGGAGGCCGCGGTCACCACCTCGTGACCCATGCGCCGAACCGTGGCCGCCATGCCCTCTCGCATGGTCTCGTTGTCGTCGATGATGAGAACGCGCGCCATGGGACGAGGATACTACGCGGCCGGCGCGGTGCGAGTTGCGAAGCGGAAACGAGCGCCGCCTTCTGGGCCGCGGTCAACGGTCACTTCGCCGCCATGGTCGCGCGCGATCTCGCGCACGAAGGCCAGACCCAACCCGGTACCCTTCTCGCGGGTCGTGAAGAATGGCGTGAAGATCTTGTCCCCCAATTCCTCTGCCACCCCAGGACCGCTATCGCGCACCTCCCACTCGACCAGGCGATCAACCCTGCGCGCAGTGACCACCACTTTGCCAAACGCCCCCGCTGCCACCACGGCGTTCTTGACCAGGTTGATGAGGGCGCGGCGAAGCTGGCCTCGGTCACCCTCGGCCATTAGCTCAGGGGGCGCCTCGGCGCGCAGCAACGGCCCCGGGCCTGCGGGCCGACAGATCTCGCACACCTCGTCGAGCAAAGCCGCCACCGGCACTGATTCCATTACCGGCGGCGGCCGGCGCGCGAATTCCAGAAAGTCGGACACCACGTTCTTGAGGTAGCCGATCTCGCGCTCCACCCGCGCCACCTCGGCCAAACGCTCGGGCTGCTCTGCCAGGCCTTCGCGCAGCAAGCCCGCATAGAGCTCCAAGCCACCCAGGGGATTGCGCACCTCATGTGCAATTCCCGCCAGCATCATCTGCAGACGCTCGTCGCGCGCTTGCAGCGCAGCCCGCATCTCGTCCAGGCGCGCCGCCAGATAGCCGATCTCGTCGCGGGTTTCGACCGCCACCGGCCGGGTCAGATCGCCGCGCCCGATCCCTTCTGCGGAGCGGGCCAGGCGCGCCAGCGGCCCGGTCATCCGGCGGGAAAGCCACCCGACCAGCACCGCGATGACGACCATGCACAAGGCGCCGCCCGCCACCAGCCAGCGACGAAAGGCGGCCAACTGAACGAAGTACTGCGCGCTGCCCTCCACCACCACGAATCCCGCCGGATCGGATCCGCCCACGCGGGCATAGCCACGCTGATAGGGCCGACCATCTCGTCCCCAAAACAAGGGCGAGCCAGCCAGCGCACCAGATGCAGCCCGCTCGATCTCGGGCTGGTCGGCGCCTAGTTCGTGGGCGTGCGCGCCGAGCGCCACCAGTCCTTCGGTGTCGCCTCGCCCGGCCAGATCGCGCGCGACAAGCAGAACCCGCCGCACGCCCAGCCGCTGCCGCGCCAGCTCGATGCGCCGGGTGAGATTGGCGTAGGTGTTGGATTGCTCGTCGCCGAGCCCGATGGCCGCCAACTGCTCGGGCAGAATCTGCATGGCAACGCCGGACGCCGCCGTGGCCAGCCGCTGGCCCAGTTCATCTTCCAACGCCCGCCGCGCCACTGCGTGGGCCAGCGTGCCGAACAGCACCAAGGCAACGGCCGCGGGTAACAGCGCGGCCACCAGCACTTTGGCGAGAAGTCTTGCTGTTGGTGGCCGGGAGAACATCCCGGCCAGTGTAGCAACGGACGCCGGCCGAGAACACAGGGGCGAGAGAACCCAGAGTCCGGCTAGGGCGCTGGTGGGGCCGGACTCTCAGGCGAGGCTTGCGGCTGCTCGCAGCGCAACATCACTCGAATCTCGGAGCAAATCGCGTCGAAAACCAGGGTCTCGATGCGGCTGCGTCCCTCTTTGGAGATCTCTTGGAACGTGACCGCCATGCGTACGCTTCCGCGCAAAGGAATATTGGCAACCACGCGACACCGGCCCGCAATGGGTGCAGCATCGCGGCCGAGCTTCAGACGAAAAGCAGCCAACGTCCCCACAGCAGGGCCTTCGCCGACCAGCGCAGACAGGCCAGTCGCGCTGATGTCCTGTGTGAGCGACGAGGCCTTGCCGTTGTTCAGATCGAATTCCACGGGCACCGCGCGCGCCACCCGAACCGCCTGGCGAGCGCCGTCGCCGGTGCGCAGCTCAAGACGCTGGGCCAAGACCAGAATCGCGCCCAGGTCAGCCCGCGCCTGCATATAGGCGGGCAGCATATTCACGCCCAATTTTCCGCTCTTGAACTTGTCGTGCCACGAACAGAATTGGGATAGCCAGTGGGTGAGCCTCGTCGCGACCATCGAGTTCCTCGGAAAGCCCAGCAGGGGCCAATCCTAGTTCTCGGCACATCGGCGCAAGTCCTTAGCGCTCGTGAACAAATACCTCTGACAAGAGGCGGAACTAGCGCTTGGAGAACTGGAAGCGCGCGCGCGCCCCACGCTGACCGTACTTCTTCCGCTCTTTGGCGCGGGCGTCGCGGGTGAGATACCCCGCCTTCTTGAGCGTCCCACGCAGCTCGGCGTTGTACTTAATGAGCGCACGCGAGAGACCGTGACGAATAGCATCGGCCTGGCCCGAGAGCCCGCCGCCGCGCACGGTGCAGAAGATGTCGAAGGTGCCCGATGTCTCGGTCAGTTCCAGCGGCTGGCGAAAGACCATGCGCGAGGTCTCGCGGCCGAAGTAGTCTTCCAAGCTGCGCTGGTTGATGGCGATCTTGCCGGCGCCAAGCTGGAGCCACACACGCGCCACTGCCTCCTTGCGACGGCCGGTGGCGTAGAAACTCTTTTGGGAATCAATCATGCGGGTGACTCCGGGGACCTATGAGAGAACGAGCGGCTTGCACTGCTGCGCCTGATGCGGGTGCTCGGCGCCCGCGTAGACTTTCAGCTTCTTGTAGATGCGACGACCAAGTGGACCCTTGGGCAACATGCCCCAAACCGCGCGCTTGACCAACTCGGTGGGGTGACGCTCCAGCATTCCTTTGGCGGTCAGCGTGCGCAGGCCACCCGGAAACAGCGAGTGGTCGCGGTACAGCTTGTCCGTCCACTTCTTGCCCGACAGGCGGATCTTGTCGGCGTTGATGACGACCACAAAATCGCCGGCGTCAACATAGGTGGTGAAGGTGGCCTTGGTCTTGCCGCGCAGAACCGCTGCGATCTTGGTGGCGGCCCGACCCAGGGTTTTTCCCTCGACGTCGGCCACAAACCAGGCGCGCGCAAGGGAATCCTTGGCCATGACAGTCTTGTGGTGGATAGGCGCTGCTAGAGACACGGGGCGCTCCTAATACTTCAGCGAGAAGGGAAAGTCAAACCCAACCGTCGGCGCTCAGGCCCAGGTGGGAATCACAGACAATGCGTTATAGTGGTTGATTCATGGGCGGTCAATGGGATCAATGACGCGCATGCTCAAACCCGACCGGCTTGCACGAAGGCAGCAAGGCAGGTACACCAGCCCCAATCTGAACCTGCCGGACTTGTTGTCCCTAGTGCGTGTGCCGCTCGGAGTGGCGTTCGTGCCGCTGGCCGGACGGCCCATTGCTGCGCTCGCGGTCCTCGCCCTCGCCGCGGTCAGCGACATGCTGGACGGCTGGCTCGCCCGTCGACAACCGCCGCGGCTGACATGGGTCGGCTGGGGCGAATGGCTTGATCCGATATGCGACAAGTTCTTCATCATAGCGGTCATGGTTGGGCTCTATCTCTCTCAGCATCCCTTGCTGAAAACGCTCCTGCCCATCCTGACCCGCGAGGCGGCCATCTTGGTTCTCTTCCTCATCTATCGGCTCGTGCCCTCTCTGCGCGGCGTCCGCTACGACTACCGAGCCAACGCCCTGGGCAAGGCCACGACGGCGGCTCAGTTCTTGGTTGCCGCGGCCCTGCTCGTGGCACACCCTGCGGCGAGATACCTGGCTGCGCTTTGCGCTTTGCTCGGCCTTCTGTGTGCCGGAGTCTATGCCTGGCGAGGCCACGCGATGGCACACAGGCCCAGCACCGAGGGTCGCAGATGACCTGACTGCCCGTCAGATTTCTGCTCGCCGATTCACAAGAGCTGGAGCTTTCCGATGGCCTGCAGGCGGTTGTCGGCCAGTGTGCCCAGGTATTCCTTCAGCTTGCGCAGATCAACCATTGTGGAACCAGGGACCGGCCCCCGCCCTCAGCAACCCAGTGTTTCCTGGCCGCTCGCCTTCGTCAACTGGGCAGCCCAATTCCCAGAGCGGCAAGCTGGCGCGAGGCGGCTGCAGCCCAGCCCCGATTGGCCAACGGGCTAGCTGGGCTGGGATGCAGGATGGTGCCCACCTCGACGTCGAAGCCGGACAGGGCCGTCTGGGCCCGCTTGAATGCAAAGTGTCCCACGCCCACGACGTGAGTCGGCTGCATGGCTTCGACCAGTCGCCGCAGGGCCTCGTCGCAGGCAGCAAAGAGCGGCGCCTGCTCGACCGCGGGCAGCTTGTCTGGCGTGAGGTTGCGGCCGCTCGCCTCCAAGAACGCCAGCGGGCAGTAGTTCGCGACGAAGAACGTCGCGAAGAACCTTGCCGGCGTGGCAAACCGTTCGCGCGCCCAGCCCCACAGACGGGTGCCGCTGACCTCGCTGCGTGGGCAAGCGAATCCCAAGACTGGACGCTTGGGGTGCATGCGATCAGGTTTGCCCACCGGACTTTCCAGACCCAGCCAGTCGCGCACCATGGTCACATCGCCGAATGGTATTCCGGTCTGAACCATGCCGAAGGGACCTGGATTCATGCCCAACAGCACCACCCGCCGCGGTGGTTGACCGTAGCGCCTGAGATATGCCTCGTGCGGCGCTGCCGCATAGTCGAGGGGCAAGTACACAAAATTGACCGGCGCACCGAAGCGCAAGCGACTCACCTGGCGCGCCAGCTCGCGGCTAATCGAAATGAGCGGGGTGGTCGTCACCGAGGGCAACACTCTACCGCATGGTCTCGACTCCGGCGTGCCCCATGACCGGTTGGCACCAATGCGTCAAGCGGCAACCTCTGGCAACAGATGGTGCCTGGATTCGGAAATCGGTACCGGAGACCATGCAGACTCTTCCCTCGATTGGCTGCGTGTGGTTAGTATCTTCCTTGCTATGACGCGCTCCAACCTCAGGACTCGAACGGTGTGCTTCGGCGTGGTCGCAGCGCTGGCCCTTGCCACTGCTGTCCCCGCCTGGGCACAAGAACCATCCTCTGAGTATGTGGATCCGACCATCGTCAAGGACACTCCCGACGAAACCCCAGATGGGGTCAAGAACCTTGGCTCGGAGCAGGCGGTGACGAAAAGGAAAACGGAGTATGACACTCCGCCGGTGTACACCAAGTGGTGGTTCTGGGCCACGGCTGTGGTGGCGACCGCTGCGGTGGTTTTTCTCGCCGTCACGCCGCTCACTCGTCAGGCCCGAGGCTGCACCTCTGGCGGCCCTGGAGTCATTCCCTTGAACTGCTTCGGCGATGGAAGGGCGAAGTAACCATGACTACCCTCTCACGCGTGACCTGCCTTTTCGGCTTGGCAACGGCCCTGGTTGTGTCGAGCAGTGCCTGCGACCCGTACACCTACTACAACGTCGACATCACAGTCCAGGACGACGGCAACAACGCTGTCTCGGACCCCAACACCGTGATGCAGTTCGCTGGCTGCGACGTTTCCGTGTATGCCGATGATGAGTTGATCGAGACTGGAATCACTCTCGTTCAGAGAACAGCAGGAGGGCATGTCGGTGTGTGCAGGGGCACTGACACCGCTGGGGGCAGACCTCCCAAGGGCACATATCCTGACCTCGGAATCTTGGACTACAGCACAGCGAGGAGCAGCGGCTCGCTGAAGTTCAAGGTCAACATATATGATCAAGCCACCGCCGGTCCCGATCAACACATCATCGTGCAGGGTTTCACGGACGCCGTGCCTGTGAGTCCAGGGCATGTTCTTAGCACGATCACCCTCGTGGCAAGTCCGTGCGGCGGGCCCGACAACAGTTCCCAGCCCAACCAGCAGCCTTGCAAGTGAACCCGGCTCGATCCGCAGCCCTGCCGAGACGTGGCTAGCGACTCGCTAGCTGTTTGGGGAGCAGGCGGCGCACTGGTGTATCGAACACGTTGCCCTTCTGTGGGCACCAAGCCAGGCTCGAGAAACCGCCGCGGCCAGACCTAGTGTGGGCCGGCCCGCCCTGCGCTGTCTTCTTCATCTCGCGCACAGCCTCGAAGGGGACCTCGTTGTGCATGGTCGGATTCCACAACAAGAACCCGTCGGCCCCGGCGCGCTCGGCCGCGCGCAGCTGGCTGCTGACGAAATCGGGACCCCAGAAACTCTCGACGCTGTTGGAATAGGCCTGCAAGTAGGGTCGCAACACGATCCCAGGCGCCTTGGCGCGCGCGCGCCGCAAGCCGCACTCGATGACGTACACCACGTCCTCGGTCACCCGCTGGTTGCGAAAATACGTGCCCATGCCATTGGCGTACATCATGGGCGACACCGCCTCGACATACTTGGCGACGGTTTCGATGGTCTGGCCGAGCGTGCGCGGATCACCGTCCACCAGCGTGGTCAAGCCATAGAGGTCCGCCGAGATGGGGATGCTGAGCGCGCGATCCGCCCGTTCCAAGAAGCCGGCGATGACGTGGGAACGATCCGCCGAACCGTTGCCCTGGTGCAACCAAGTGGCCAGGGCGCCGGCGTGTCCCTTGGGAAAGCGAACGTAGTCGAACTGGACCTCGTCGAAGCCGAAGCCCTGCAATTCGAGCGCGATGTCGATGAGGTAGTCCTGCACCTCAGGAGAATAGGCATCGAGCCAGCGGGCGCCGGCGGAGAACAGCCGCTGGGCCCTGCGCCACATGCGCACGGCCAGGTCGGGCCGGGCCAAGGGCAGACGGCTGTCCTTGAACGCCACCACGCGGCCGATGACGTAGATCCCTTGCTGGTGGAAAGCGCGCACCATGGCCGCCGGATCCTGAATGAGCGAGTAGCGCTGCTTCTCTCCCAGCGGAATGCGGGTTGGGTACACCAGGTTGCCGTTGTCGTCCTTCATGTCGATGACAACGGCGTTGAGGTGCGCCTTGCTGACCGCGGCCGCTGTGCGCTCGGCGCCCATGCGGAACAGGTACATGGGCGTGATGTAGAGCCCGCGCGCTCTTCGGCCTGCTTCGCTCATGGGATCGTCAAGGCCGTGGTCGGGATAGGACTTGGCGGTGTAGGGCTGCAGTTTGGTGTTGAATGTCTTCTTCACACAACCGGGCAAGTCGCTGCGCTCACTGCAGGCTGAGTCGGCGTAGTGGATGCGACTGGCAGCCTGCGCGGACGGGGCGCTAAATCCAGCGCTCGCAATGGCCGTGGCCAAGGCGATGAAGAGCGAGGGTCGTCTGGATTGTTGTGAGAACGGAAGGCAGAACGCGCGCATGAGCATCTAGAAGCGGGCTCCGCATTTATAGAGTTAAAAGTTGTAAGCTATCTATCCTTGGAATTATGCCATGGAAACCGCCGCGGCGAAAGATCAGTAGTGAAGAAAAGCGTGCGCTTCTCCGTCGGGAGCGGTGCTTCGTCTGCGTGGGCCAGCCACCCGACGCGCGGCGTGGCGCCCGAAGACCTTTGCGCCGCGCCCGCCAGATGCCTGTAGAATCATGGCGGTGTGCGCTGAGGACCATTCCCAGACCTACGGCGATCGTTTTCGCGTCGAGGGCGAAGCGATCGAAGGCGGCATGGGCCTGGTCTATCGGGCCAAGGATCTGAAGACCGGCGAGTTTGTCGCGCTCAAGCTGGTGAGCGAGCCGCAGGGCACGCAGGCCCTGCGCTTCCAGCAGGAGGCGCTGGTGCTGGCCGAGATTGCCCACCCCGCAATCGTGCGCTATCTGGCCCACGGCTCCACCGCCCGCGGCGAGCAGTATCTGGTGATGGAGTGGCTGGAGGGCGAGACCCTGGAGGACCGCGTGTCGCGCGGGCCGCTGCGCATCTCCGAGACCCTGCAGCTCGGTCGCCGCGTGGCCGAAGCCTTGACCGTGGCGCACCGACACGGCGTCATCCACCGCGACATCAAGCCAGCCAACGTCTTTCTGCCTGGCGGCGATCCCAGCCAGGCCAAGGTGTTGGACTTCGGCATCGCGCGCCGGCTTTTCGATCCCCGCCAGAACCTGCGCATCACCAGCGCCAGCGCCGCCCTGGGCACGCCTCTGTACATGGCGCCCGAACAGGCGCGCGGGGCGAGCACCGTCGACGGACGCGCCGACATCTTCGCCCTGGGCTGCGTGCTCTTCGAATGTCTCGCCGGCCAGCCGCCCTTTGCCGGCGACTCGCCCACCGCGATCATGGCCAAGATCTGCCTCGACGATTCGGTGGACGTGGCCCGCAAGCGACCCGAAACCCCGGCCGATCTGGTCGCGCTGATCGCGCGCATGCTGGCCAAGAATCCCGACCAGCGCCCGGCCAGGGCCGACGAGATCGTGCGCTCGCTCGCAGCCATCGCCGGACAGTTTCTCAGCCGCGACACCGCCAGCGATCTTGCCGCGGTCTATGTGACCCGCACGCCAACCCCATCCCTGGTCACCACCGGCGAGCAGCGCATGCTGGCCGCCATCCTGGTGTCGCGACCACACACCGGCGCAGCCGCGGCAGCCGCCGCACGCGACCCGGGGCGTACGGCTGATCTGGCCGGAATCCTGGCCGAGCGACTTGCCGACTCCGAGCTGAGCGAAGCCGGCCTCGGGGATCTGCAGAACGCCATCGCACCCCACGGCGCGCGGCTGGAGCGGCTGGGCGGCGGCTCGCTGGTCATTACCCTGACCGACGATCAGCAGGCCACGCCACTCGACCAAGCCACGCAGGCCGCGCGCTGTGCCTTGCGCCTCAAGGCCGCGCTGCCCGACGCCAGCCTGGGCATCAGCACCAGCCGCGCAGACATGGCTGGCAGGCTTTCCTTGGGCGACGTCATCGACCAGGCCGGCCACTTGCTCGCCACCACACCGGCCGGCACCATCCACATCGACGGGCTCACGGCCCGGCTGCTGGAAACCCGCTTCGAAATCCAGCCGCTGCCTGACGGCGCCGCGCGCTTGCTCTTCGAGAAAGGAATCCGCGAAGCCCCGCGCACCCTGATGGGCATGGCCGTCCCGTGCTTCGGACGCGACCGCGAGATCGATATTTTGGAAGCCCTGTGGGATGAATCCTGCGACGAGCCTGCCGCGCGCGCGATGCTCATGACCGCGGCCGCGGGCGGTGGCAAGTCGCGCGTGCGCCACGAATTCTGCGACCGCATCCAACGCCGAGGCCGCCCCTTTGAACTCCTGGTGGGCCGCGGCGATCCCATGCGCGACGCCGCGCCGTTTGCCTTGCTGGGCCCTGCCCTGCTGGCAGCCGCTGGCATCACCGGCGCCGAGCCCGAGCCAGTGCAACGCAAGCGCTTGTTGGCGCACACCTCGCGCTTCTTGCCGGCCAAGGACGTTCCGCGCATCGCCGCCTTTCTCGGCGAAATGGCCCTCTTGCCATTTCCCGACGAAGATCTGCTGCCCCTGCGCGCGGCCCGACAAGACCCGCGCCTGATGGCCGACCAGATGCTCCTGTCCTGGCTCGACTGGCTAGAGGCCGAGTGCAATCACCATCCGGTGTTGCTGGTGCTGGAGGACCTGCACTGGGGCGACACGCCCAGCGTGAATTTCGTAGACGCGGCCCTGCGCGTGCTGCCGGAGAAACCGTTCATGGTGCTGGCCCTGGCGCGGCCCGAGGTGGACCGGCGCTTCCCTGGCGTGTGGCGAGAGCGCAACCCGCAGCGGATCAATCTGGCGCCTCTGTCACAGCGCTGGAGTCAGCGCATGATCGAGCATGTGGTGGGCAAGCTGCCCGAGGCGGATGCGCGCTGGATCGTGGACCGGGCGCAGGGGAATCCGTTTTACCTGGAAGAATTGCTGCGCGTGGTGCGCGACGGGGGCAAGGTGGGCGACGACAGCAACCTGCCCGACACGGTGCTGGGTATGGTGCAGGCGCGCTTCGACATCTTTGGCGCCGACGCCAAGTTGGTGTTGCGCGCAGGCAGCATCTTTGGCCAGACCTTTCGGCCTGCCGGGGTCAAGGCCCTGGTCGAGGAAGACCGGCGCAAGGACGTGGACCGTTGGCTAGAGATCTTGACCAAGCGGGAGATTCTGTTTTCGCGGCCAACCGCTGACCTGCGCGAGTACGCCTTTCGGCACGCGCTGCTACGGCAGGCAGCCTATGAGATGCTGCCCCCGTCGGAAAAGCGGCTGGGCCACCTGCTGGCCGGGCAATACCTGGAACAAGCTGGCGAGCGCCAGGGCATCGTGCTGGCCGACCACTTCGAACGCGCAGGCGAAAAGTCGCGCGCCATTCGCTGGCTGGCAGTGGCAGCCCAGCAGTCGCTCGACGCAGACGACCTGGCGGAAACCCTGGCGCGCATCGAGCGAGCCGTGAATCTGGGCGCCGCGGGCGAGGAATTGTGTGCCATGCGGGTGATCGAGTCGCAGGCGAGGTATTTCCGGGGGGAATATGTGGAGGCAGAGCGAGCAGCCCGAAAGGCCCTGGTATCCGGCGATGCACGGACCCGATTGGGTGCCTTGAGCGCTCTCTTCGACGGGCTTGGTCCACAGGCCAAGTACGACGAGGTTGCTTCACTGTTTCGCGAGTTGGAGCGGCCAGCAGCGCCTGAACTGCTGAATCCATGGCTTCACTGCGTGGTGAACGCGACTGCCTACCTGGCCGTTGGTGGCGACAAGGATGTGCGAGAGCGCACCCTGGCGCTCCTGGAAGAATCGAAAGAGCGGCTGGAGCCAACTATCGTCGGACGAGCTGAGAGCCTGAAGGCGCAGATTGCGCGCAGCAAAGGCAATCCAGCTGAGGTTATGGCGGGTGACAAGCGTGCGGTTGAACACTACGAAAGCATCGGCAACCGTCGAGCCGCGTGCGAGTCCCTCGGGAACCTCGGTGTGAGCCTTCTCGAGGTCGGCCAACTCGAAAAGGCCGAGTCTTGTATGCGGCAGGTCTTGGCCACAGCTCGGAAGCTGGGCATCAAGATCATCCTTGGCGGTGGCTTGGTCAACCTGACTACCATCCTCGCATACCGGGGATCTCTCGACGAGGCACGAACGGTTGGCTTGCAGGCCCTGACTGTGACCATCGCGCAGGACGACCGGCGCTTTCGAGGATATGCAGAGGGGTATCTCTCGGTGACTGAATACCTGGCGGCCGACTATGCGCGGGCCGAGCATTACGCCCGTGCCGCCATGACGACCTGGGAGACTGTGGTATCGGCCCGGCCCTTCGCAATCGCACTGCTGGCTCGCGCCCTGCTGGCGCAGGATCGCCGAGCCGAGGCTCTGCTCAGTGCCCGCGACGCTTATGCCCAGCTTGAGAGACTCGGTGTCGTGGACGACGGCGAAGCGACGATACGCTTGGCGCTGGCCGAGTGCCTGATTGCGGTCGGGGACACGCTCGCGGCCCGTGAGGTTCTGGAAAAGGCAGCCAAGCGTATTCTCGCCTCCGCAGAGGCAATCGAGGATCCCGCAATTCGAGAGTCATTCCTGACCCGCATCCCCGAGCACCGCTGCATCCTGGAACTCGCACGCGAGCTGGCTACTTCCGCAAACTGACCCCAAAAATGCGAAACGCCGCCCGGAGGCGGCGGTTCTGCGGCGGTTCTACGCGGCGCCTACTTCGGCCACCTGGCCCCGCCGCTGCGTACTCGGGATTTCACCTTGATGCCGGATGTCTTCTTCATGGTGGAACTCCTACTGCCGGCAGAAATACGCCGGTCGAGATCATGGTCTCTCAGAAAGGCGCATCCCGCAAGACATATTCTTGACGGATCGTCAGATTCTTGACGCTTATCTCAACTTGGCATCATAAATAGCAGCAATTACAACCATATATGATTGTCACATTGCGCCCAGGAGACACATCGTCGCTGAGTTGTCACAACCTTGACGGTTCGTCAGGAAGATTGCTGTCTGCGAGCGCTATCTCGCGCATTCTCCGTCGGTGACGAGCCGCCGCCGAGTGACTTCCCCGCGAAAATGCCAGAGCCACAAGCGCCACCAAGAATCGCGCCCGCGGCCGCGGACACGCTGACGGCTTTATCAGCTCGCCATCGCGCTGCTGGCGCCAGTCGCCCAGCAGAGGCGCCGGTCAACGGGGCCGGAACCGTAGGCTTTGGCCGGTGCCTTGAATGTCGCGTCCTCTTCGGGTCGACCGCGGGTCGCCACACGGGCGTGCCCCCCGCAAAGCGGTGGACAGGCGCACTACGCGCGATACTTCTCCACGTCGAGACCGCTCTTCACCACCCAGCGCCAGACAACGGCCCACTGGCGATCCAATTCACGCGGCCAGTGCATCCGTTTCCAACACCAATTCCCCTGCGCAGCCCAAGAATCTCGAACCCCAACCAACCAATCGCACTTTGAGCCCTACGGGCTCGCGACAGGGGGCTATTCAGTCATCTGGTGGCCTGGCACTGGATCGGCCGCGCGATCAGGGGCGCTTGGCGGTCCAACTCGCGCGCGACTCTCGCGACGTTTCAACATCGCGAGAGTAATCAGCCCAGTATGAGTATCTCACGGACCTTGCCGAAATCGCGGCCGTGGACGATCCCGCAATACGGACGGGTCTCGATTCGGCAGGTTCCGCGTCATGACCTTGCAAGGGGTGTGGCCTGATCCCGTTTGTCCCGGCTGCTCGCGGTGCTATCGTGCGCCCTGACCTTCGAGTGCCTTTGCGGATATCAACCATAGGGACCGGCTCGTGTGGGCCTTTGCGCGGAAACGCGCCCCGCACCGCAGATGCAGTGGATCTTCTTCTGCTCAACGCCTCGAACCTGCCTGACAAGGCGGTCTACCCCTACGCGTTCGTGCAGGTCTCGGCCCTGGCGCGCCACTTCGGTCTCACGGTCGCACGCTTCGATTTTGTGCGACTCAATCGACAACAGATCCGCCTTCACCTGACCAGGCTCATTCGGCGGCACCGGCCGCGCATGATTGGCTTGCACTTGCGGCAGGCGGATTCGGTCGTGGAATCGGACTATCCGCCGCCGCCCTCGGGCGATCCGTCCAAGTACTTTCTGCCTGTCGAGGACACTCGCGCGCTGGTGGGCGAGATTCGCCGGCTGACCCGAGCCCCCATCGTGGCCGGCGGCTTTGGCTTCTCTGCCCACCCGCTGCAAACTGCCGCGCGCTTGCAAGTGGACTTCGGGGTCCAGGGCGAACCCGACGGATTCTTCGCGCATTTCGCCGATGTGCTGGCCCGCCGCGACCTCCACCAAGTGCCCAACCTGATTTACCGGCGGGGTCGCACCTTTCACGCCAACCCGCGCGTCTTCTATCCCCCGTTCAACGGACCCGAATACACCGACGAGTTGGTTGACGAGCTCATTCGTTTCTACGGGGAGCGTTCTCTGCTTGAGGGCACCATGGCCGCGGTTCCAGTGGAGATCGCGCGCGGGTGTCCTTTTCGTTGCTACTTCTGCAACGAGCCGGCGGTCAAGGGCCGCCGCGTGCGCTACCGGAACTGGTCCGCTGTCGAGCAGGACATGGCGACGCTGGCGTCGCACGGAATCCGAAACCTGTGGTTCGTCTGCTCCGAGATCAACATTCACCCGAACCGGGCGCGCACGATTGCCCGTCGCATGGCCGCCCTGAACGCAGGCCGCAACCAGAACCCACGCGTGCGCTGGCGCTCGTACAGCATCCCGCGCATGGCGCCCGCCGACCTACGCGCCATGCTGTCCGCCGGTTTCCAACCCGGCTGGAACGATTTCCCTTCCTTTGACGACACCAACCTCGCCCGCTGTCGCGTGCCTTTCCGCACGCACTCTGCGCTCGATTACTACCGCCGCTACCTGGACTGGGCCGACCAGCAGCGCGACCCGCCCCCTGACCGCCAAACCTTCTATCTCTTTCTTGGCAACGCCTTCGCGAACGCGCGCACCATCAGCACCACCTTACGCCGGGTCGATGCCCTTGGCTTGCAGGCCCGCCACGACCAGGCTGCGGTCACCACGGCCACGCGCGTCTTCTGTGTCGATGGCAAGCACACCTGTGGCGACGAGCCGTCGCTGTACACGCTCGGGCGGCGCGGCCGAGTCCCGCTTGACATCGTCGGCCCCACCTTTCATTTTGCGCCGGCCCTGGTCCGCCAGCTAGGCAGCGAGCAGGCAGTGCGCGAGTTTTTCAACTACGTGGCCGCCACCTTCCTGTCGAGCGAACACCAGCACAAACGGAACTGGCCTGGCTTTCTTTGCGAGAGCGTCTCCCCGGCCGGGCTGTTGGCTCTCATGCGCGCGGCCCGGCGGGCACGCACGGTCGGGCCGGTGGCGGTGGAGGCCGACGACGAGCGCGCGGCAAAGGAGATCCAGCGCGTGCTCGCAACGCTGTGGAAAGAACTCAATGAGGCGGCGGTGCGACGCCTGTTTGCGCCGGGCGCTGAAGCCAGTCTCTGGGGACAGGTGGCTAACGGGGTGCTGATCCAACTCATGCGGCCCAACGCGTGCAGCTTCGCCCGCATCCTACGCAGCCTGGGCATTCCGCGCGACCGGGATGGCTTCTACGATCTGTCCGAATTCCACGTGGCCCGCATCTTGTATCGCCAGTTCGACAGCAACCAAGATCTGGTCAGCCGGATGTGTCGCATGCACGACTTGCACGAGGACTCGCTCGACCTGCTGCAACTGCGCTACCTCCTGTTCGAGAACAACCTGCGCATCCAGCCCGAATACCGGCCCCTGCTCTTCGGCAAGTAGCAACTTCCTCGGCCGGCGTCCGACAACCAAGGCATGTGCAAGAAACGCCGCCGATTCCGTTCCCAATTCATTCCTTTCCGCAAGCGCAGGCCGTCTGCCGTAATCACTGTCGAGATGGCCCCGCAACGAATCGTCGCCATGACTTTGGCCGATGAACTGGCCGGGGCGGTCGACGCCGACGCGACACAACGCCAGGACTTAGTCGACGCCGCGCTCAGTATCGGGCAATGGCTCGCTGATCAGGGCCATCCTGGCCGCTGGGACAAGGTCAAACCGGCCGCGATTCTGCGCTGCCTCGACTTTCTTCCCAACAGTGAACGCGAGCGCTTCCTGTTCTCGTTCGTCGGCCTGTTGGGACACGGGGCACTGACCGGACAGATCCCACACCTGCCGGCCAAGCGGTCAATCGACGAAATCTCCACTCTGACCAGCGAAGAAACCGTGCGCGCCTTTGCGCGTACCACGGCCGCGCAGTTGCGGCCGCCTCTGCAAGCGTAGCTACACGCCAGGAACGTTGGTCAACATCTCCAACATCTGCGCCGCGCGCCGGTCGCCGGCATCCAGCTCCGCGCAGTGCTTGAAGATCGCGGTGGCCTCCGGGATCTTGTTCGACTCATAGTAGGCCATCCCCAAATGATAGAAGGCCGCCTCGTCCTCCGGGCAATTCTCCACCACCAGCTTGAAGTTGGCGATGGCCTTGTCGTACTGGCCTAGCGACGCGAAGTTCACGCCCAGGTGGTAGTTGGCGACCTTGGCCGCCGGGTTGAGCTCGACCACGCGCAGGAAGGACTCGATGGCCTTCTGCTGGCGCCCCAGATGGTAGTTGGCGATACCAATCCAATAGTGAGCCGCCGCATAGTCGGGGCTCAACTTCAGACACCGCTCCATCGTTGCGATGGTCTTGTGGATCTGGCCGCCGCGATAGTACGTCAGCGCCAGGTCGTAGAGTGCCTCAGGGAAATTCGGCTTGAGCGCGATGGCCTCTTCCAGGTACTTGGTCGCCTTCCCGATATCGCCGAGGCGGTAGTAGAGAATGCCCAAACCGCACAGAACGTGGGCGTCGCGCAGCCCAAGCGCGTAGGCCTTCAGCAGGGTCTCGATGGCAGGCCCCACCGGGCCTCCCTCCATGCGCCCTTCCATGGCCTTTCTCGCCAGCAGGTACTGGTCAGGGATGTTCTTGGCTACCGGGACGCCGCAACGCGGGCAGAAGCGAAAGTCGGGCGCAAGCTCGTACTTGCACTGGATACACGGTGTCATGGAGCCCCCCTGTTGGTTTGGATACGTCGGTGCTTGCTTTCTGTTAGTTGGATGTCCGCCGAGCCGCGCAGTCTCAGGCAATTCCGCATTTCTTGCGTTTCCGCGCAAGAAGCGGGGGCCTGCGCCTATCCAGCTTCGGTACTAGCCACCCGCGGCCTAGCCAAGAACACGGCGCCGATGAGGTCGCGATTGAGGCGGCCGATGAAGTCGGGCGATACGTTCTTCGGACAGACGGCCGTGCATTCCAGGAAGTTGGTGCAACCGCCAAAGCCCTCGGCGTCCATGGCCGCCACCATGACGTGCACGCGCGACCAGCGCTCGGGCTGGCCCTGAGGCAGAAGGCCCAGGTGCGACACTTTGGCGCCCACGAACAGCATGGCCGAGGCGTTGGGGCACGCGGCCACGCATGCCCCGCATCCGATGCAGGCAGCCGCATCCATGGCGGCGTCTGCGGCACCTTTGGAAACCAGGATGGCATTGCCGTCAGGCGCGCTGCCAGTGGGCGAAGTGATGAAACCGCCGGCCGCGATCACGCGATCAAAGGCGCTGCGGTCGACCATCAGGTCCCGCATCACGGGAAAGGCACGCGCGCGGAAGGGCTCGATGACGATGACCTGGCCGTCGCGGAAATGGCGCATGTGCAGCTGGCAGGTCGTGGTCCCTGGTTGCGGGCCGTGGGGCACGCCGTTGATCACGACGCCGCACGACCCGCAGATCCCTTCGCGGCAGTCGTGGTCAAATGTGATGGGCGACTGGCCCGCCACGGTCAGCCGTTCGTTGACCACATCGAGCATCTCCAGAAAGGACATGTCTGGGCTGATGTCCTTGGCCTCGATCCTCTGCATGTGGCCGTGCGCGCGCGCGTTCTCTTGCCGCCAGACCATCAGCACGAGATTCATGGTCACTTGTAGCTCCGCTGCGCGAGGTGGACGTTTTCAAAGCTGAGCGGCTCGGTGTGGCGAACGGGCTCCTGGCCTTCGCCCCTCCACTCCCACACCGCCACATGGGCGAAGTGCGCGTCGTCGCGCTTGGCCTCGCCGTCGGGGGTTTGATGCTCCTGCCGAAAGTGCCCGCCGCAGGATTCCTCGCGCAGAAGCGCGTCCCGGCACAGCAGCTCGGCGAATTCGAGAAAATCCCCGACGCGGCCCGCGCCTTCCAGCGACTGATTCAACTCTTCGTGCCCACCCGGCACCATCACCTCGCGCCAGAACTGCTCGCGCAATTCCGGAATGCGGCTGAGGGCTTCCTTGAGGCCGGCCGCCGTGCGCGCCATCCCGCAGTTTTCCCACAGCAGTTTGCCCAGCTCGCGATGAAACGAAGCCGCGGTTCGTTTGCCTTTGCGGGCGAGTAGGCGATTGGTCCGCTCGTGCACCTGCGCCTTGGCCGCGGCGAATTCCGGTTTGTCGGTCGACACCGACCCCAGCTTGCCTGCGGCAAGGTAGCTGCCAATGGTGTACGGGATGATGAAGTAGCCGTCGGCCAGTCCCTGCATCAGCGCCGAGGCGCCCAGGCGGTTGGCCCCGTGGTCCGAGAAGTTCGCCTCGCCCAGCACGAACAGGCCCGGAATGGTGGACATCAGATCATAGTCGACCCACAGCCCGCCCATGGTGTAGTGCACGGCCGGGTAGATGCGCATGGGAACTTTGTAGGGGTTCTCCGCGGTGATCCGCTCGTACATGTCGAAGAGATTACCGTAGCGCTCGCGCACCACGGCCTCGCCCTGGCGTGCAATGGCGTCGGAGAAATCCAGAAACACGCCGCGGCCGCCGGGCCCGACGCCGCGGTTCTCGTCGCACACAGCCTTGGCCGCGCGGCTGGCCACGTCGCGCGGAACCAGGTTGCCGAAGCTGGGATAGCGACGTTCCAGGTAGTAGTCGCGCTCGGCCTCTGGAATTTTGGCGGGTGGCCGCTGGTCTCCCGCGCGCAGGGGAACCCACACGCGGCCGTCGTTGCGCAACGATTCGCTCATGAGCGTGAGCTTGGACTGGTGATCGCCGGTGACCGGAATGCACGTGGGGTGAATCTGGGTGAAGCACGGGTTGGCGAATCCGGCCCCGCGCCTGTGTGCGCGCCAGGTGGCGGTCACGTTGCAGCCCTTGGCATTGGTCGACAGGTAGAAGACGTTGCCGTAGCCGCCAGTGGCCAGGATGACGGCATCAGCGGCGTGCGTCTCGATCGCGCCGGAAACCAAGTCGCGGGTCACGATGCCGCAGGCGCGACCGTCGACGACCACCAGGTCGAGCATCTCGGTACGCGGGAACATCTTAACCTGGCCCGCCGCGATCTGGCGCGACAAGGCCTGGTACGCGCCCAAGAGGAGCTGCTGCCCGGTCTGACCACGGGCATAGAAGGTGCGCGACACCTGTGCGCCGCCAAAGGAACGGTTGGCGAGCTGCCCGCCGTACTCGCGGGCAAAGGGAACGCCCTGGGCCGCGCACTGGTCGATGATGTGGTTCGAGATCTCGGCCAGGCGGAAGACGTTGTGCTCGCGCGCGCGGAAGTCTCCGCCCTTGATGGTGTCGTAGAACAGGCGCTGCACGCTGTCGCCGTCGTTCTGGTAGTTCTTGGCGGCGTTGATGCCCCCTTGCGCGGCGATGCTGTGCGCGCGGCGCGGGCTGTCCTGGTAGCAGAAGCAGCGCACGTTGTAGCCCAGCTCGCCCAGCGACGCGGCGGCGGAGGCACCGGCCAGGCCCGAGCCCACGACGATAATCTGGTAGCGGCGCTTGTTGGCCGGGTTGACCAGCTTGAGCTCGAAACAGTGGCGCTCCCACGCGGTGGCAAGCGGCCCAGAGGGAAGGTTGGCTTTGAGTTCCATTGGTCCTTACCCCCCGATCATGCGCAGGAACACGGCCGCTGGGGCCAGAGCCAGACCGACCGAGATAGCGACCGCGGCGACGCGGGCGAAGCCAAAGAGCAACGATTCCACCCGACGGTGGCGCAACCCGAGCGATTCGAACATGCTGTGCGCGCCATGCAGCAGGTGCAGCCCCAGCAAACTGACCGCAGCCACGTAGACCAGCGCCACCCAGCCGGTGCGAAAGCCGTTGAGCATGTTGGCGTAGATGTCGCCCTCGATGAATCGGCCAGGCACCACGTTGTAGCCCCAGGTCAGGTGGGCCAGGTGAAAGATCACAAAGGCGAGCAAGAATGGCCCCGAGTACTTCATCGTGCGGGCCGCATAGCTCGCCCGCAGGTAGCGACGGTGGCGGTAGCCCACCGGACGGGCCGCGAGTTCCTGAAAGTAGAGCAAGGTCGCGAAGGTGACGTGGACGACGGCCGCGAGGATCAGGCCCACACGAAAGGACCAGACCAGGGCAGCCGAGTAGTGCAGCAGGCGGCCGTACCCGTTGATGGTGTGTGGCCCTTTGAAGAAGAGCAGAGCCCCGGTGACGTGCTCGACGCAAAATGCAAAGAGGAACACCCCCGACACCGCCATCAGCACCTTCTTTCCGATCGTCGATCGGAAAAATGGGATAAGACCAAACATCCGATGTTTCCTATCACATCTCTGCCCGCAACGGTATGGTATAAACAAGACTCATGGAGTCCTTATTTGCTCGTTCTCAGCGAGATGCCGTGCTACTCCTTAGTCGCGACTGCCAGGAGAGCGCATGAATCCGACTAGCCCAGAGCGCCAGGGTAAGGGGACGGTGTTTGTCCGTCCCGAGATTTGCAAGGGTTGCTCGTTCTGCATCGACTTCTGTCCCACCGATTGCCTGGAGTTCACCAAGGACTTCAACGCCAAGGGGTATCACTTCCCCATCCTGGCTCGGCCCGCGGACTGCAGCGGCTGTGACCTGTGTGGCCTGTACTGCCCTGACTTCGCCATCTACGGCGAGCGCTGGAAGGACATCGACGCGCGCCAGGCCAAGGGAGCGGTGCCAGCCCCCGCCCCTGCGCCCAAGCCGGCTGCCGCGCCCCGGGTGCAAGACCCCGAGCCCGCTGACCCCAAGGGCGTGCTGACTGGCATTCATTTCATGGATGGAGACCACGCCGCCTGTGAAGGCGCCCTGGCGGCTGGGTGTCGCTTTGTCGCCGGCTACCCCATCACGCCGTCGACCGAGGTGGTGGAGCGTTTCGCCGCGCGCATCCCGATGGTGGGCGGCATCTTCATTCAGATGGAAGACGAACTGGCCTCCAGCATTGCCGTGCAGGGCGCGGTGTGGGGCGGGCTGAAATCGTTGAGCGTGACCTCGGGACCCGGCTTTTCTCTGATGATGGAGCACATCGGTCTGGCGGCCATCACCGAAACCCCGGGCGTGTGGATCGACGTCCAGCGCGGCGGCCCTTCCACTGGATTGCCCACCCTGCCCGGTCAGGCCGACATGATGCAGGCCAAGTGGGGCAGCCACGGCGACTACGAGATCATCGCCATCGTGCCCAACTCGCCCCAGGAATGCTTCGACCTGATGATCAAGGCCTTCAACCTGTCCGAGATCTACCGCTGCCCGGTCATGTTCATGATGGACGAGGTGGTCGGCCACATGGTCGAGCGCGTGGCCATCCCGCCCGCCTCTGAAATCAAGGTGGTCCCGCGCAAGTGGACCCACAAGCCCAAAGACGAGTATCGAGCGTTTGGCACGACCGCGGACGATCCCGTGCCCGAGATGACCAAGGCGGGCGCGGGTTACCGCATCCACGTGACCGGGCTGACTCACGACGAGCGTGGCTACCCGGCCATGAACGCGGTCACGCAGGACAAACTGGTGCGGCGGCTCATCGGCAAGATCCGCGACAACGCCGACAAGATCATGGACGTGCGCGAGGATGGCGTCGAGGGAGCCGAGGTGGTGGTGGTTTCCTACGGCATCACATCCCGAATCGCCATGTCCGCCGTCGAGGAAGCGCGCAAGCGCGGCGTGAAGGTGGGACACCTGCGCCTGGTGGTGGCCTGGCCATTCCCGGCCAAGCGCATGCGCGAGCTGGCCAAGACGGTCAAGACTTTCATCATGCCTGAATTGAACATGGGACAAATGGTTCTGGAGATTGAACGCGCGGTGGCCGGCGCGGCCCGCGTGGTCAGCCTGCCGCACGCGGGCGGTTCGGTGCACGAGCCGGAGACAATCCTGGGCGCCATCCTGGAGGCGGGCCGATGAGCGACGACACTCTCTTGCGCGACATCGACAGCGTCAACCCGGTGATGCCTTACCTGCGCCAGGAGCGCATCCCGCACATCTGGTGCCCGAGCTGCGGGATTGGCACCACGGTCAACTGCTTCACCCGCGCGCTCACCGAATCAGGCATGAACCTGGACGAGATCGCGATCGTGTCTGGCATCGGCTGCACCGGCCGCGTGGCGGGCTACATGAACCTGGACTCGTTCCACACCACGCACGGCCGCGCGATTCCTTTTGCCACTGGGCTCAAGCTGGCCAATCCCAAACTCAAGGTGGTGGTGTATTCGGGCGACGGCGATCTGACCGCCATCGGCGGCAACCACCTGATGCACGCCGCCCGCCGCAACATGGACCTCATGGTCATCTGTGTGAACAACTTCACCTACGGCATGACCGGCGGCCAGGTGGCGCCCACCACCCCGCTCGGCGCCAAGCAGACCACCATGCCGTTCGGAAACTTTGAGGCCCCGTTCAGCCTACCGTTCTTGGCTGACGCCTGCGGCGCCACCTATGTCGCGCGCTGGACGGTGTTTCACGTTCGCCAGCTGGCCAAGGCCATGCTGGAGGGATTGAAAAAGAAGGGCTTCGTGTTCATCGAAGCGCTGTCGCCCTGCCCGACGTTGTACCAGCGCCGCAACAAACGCGGCGACGGCGCCGACGAGTTGAAGTTCTACAAGGAAAACAGCGTGATCAAGCATGGCGCCGACACCAAAGAGGTGGGGCTGACCTTCAACGGCCCCATCGTGGTGGGCAAGTTCGTGGACCGCGAACGGCCGACCTGGCTGGACGCGATGAACGAGCACTTTGGCAAAATCCTGGGCTCCGAGTACACGCCCTGGGGAGGCGGAAATGGCTAGGACGGAGATTCGCGTCGGCGGGCTCGGCGGCCAGGGCATCATCCTGTGCGGCTCTATCATCGGAAAGGCGGCCGCCATCTACAGCGGGCGGCATGCGGCCTTGATTCAGGCCTTCGGGCCCGAGGCGCGCGGCAGCGCGTGCAGCGCCCAGGTCATCGTGGCCGACGAGGCCATCGGCTATCCCTATGTGCGGCGCCCAGACATTCTGGTGCTGCTGTCGCAGGACGCGTTCGTGCAATTCGCCCCGCAACTCAAGCCCGACGGTTTGGTGTTGTACGAAAACGAGCTGGTGCAACCAGAAGGCAAGCTGCCCGCGACAGCGCGCGCGCTCGGCATTCCGGCCACGCGTTTTGCCGAGGAATTGGGCCGGCGCCTGGTGCTCAACATCGTGATGGCGGGTTTCTTCACCGGAGCGACGAATCTGCTGTCCATCGATGCGGTGGAGAAGGCGGTCCTGGATTCTGTGCCCAGGGGGACCGAGAGCCTGAATTTGAAGGCGCTTATGAAAGGCTACGAATACGGTCGTGCCCTGGTCGCGCCAACCTGAGGAGGATGTCATGGAGAGGGACGGGTTCCCGCACGTTGCCAAGCTGAAGGACGGATCGAGCGTCGAGATTTCGCTGGCCAGCGCGGCCGACGGCCCGGCCCTGCTGGACTTCTACCGCTCGCTGTCCGACGAGGACCGGCTGGTGCTAAAGGACGACGTGACCACTCCCGGATGGCTGGCGCGGTTTCTTGCCAAACTAGAGGCAGGTGCGGCCACCAGCCTAGTGGCGCGCGCCGACGGCCGCATCTGCGGCGAGGCAACCTTGCATCGCAACCTGCACGGTTGGAGCCGCCACGTGGGCGAGATCCGGCTCAGCGTGGCCTCTGATCGCCGGGGCAAGGGACTTGGCTACGCTCTGGCCGCCGGGGTGGTCAAGCTGGCCATCGATCTGGGACTGGAGAAAATGGTGGCGTACTTTGTGGAGAGCCAGTCGGCCGCACGCAAGACCTTCGAGCGACTGGGCTTCCGCAAAGAAGCGGAGCTCGCTCGCCAGGTCGCCGACATTCGCGGCGCCAAGCGCAACCTGCTGATCTACGCCAACGACGTCTCACACATCTGGACCGCGATGGAGGCTTTGGTGGAAGACTACCGGCCGCACGAAGGTCAGTAGCGAAGCCCCGCTGGGGCGACCGCAGGTCGCCTACGCCGGCTTCTCCTCCGGGCTCGGCTCGCTGGGCTTGTCGTCGTTCGACCGTTGCCCCTGCACATCGGCCTCCACCTTGATCGCGCCGCTGTCCAGATACACGCGCACGCGGCCGCTCGCCGCCTCGGCAAAGGACTCGAAGGCGGCGTCTTCGATGTGGCGGGTCAGGACCTGTTGCAGGCCGCGCGCGCCGGTTTCGTGTTTCAGGCTCTCGGCCACGATGGCCTGAATGACGGGCTCTTCGACCTGAAGCTCAAAACCCTCCTCTTCGAATTCTCGGGTCAGGCGGTCGATGACGTTGGACTTCAGGATGTCGGTCAGAGTGGCCGCGTCCAGGGCCTGGAAAGGCACAAAACGCGAGAAGCGCGCCAGCAGCTCGGGGAGAAAGCCGTAGGCCTGGAAATTGGCCACCTGCTCGACCTCATCGGGTGTGTAGCTGACGGCCACCGCGTCGGGCGAGCCACTGCCCAGCGGGGTGCGGCCAAACCCGATGGAATCGCCGGCGGCGCGGCGGCGCGCCAGCTGGTGAAATCCGGAAAACGCCCCGGCGGCGATGAACGCCACATCGGCGGTCGACATCAACACGTGGTCGTTGAAGGTCGAATGGGTCATCTCCAGCGGCACCACCACCTCGGATGACTCCAGCATCTTGAGCAGCTCGCGCTGCACGCCCAGGCCGGTGACGTCCTTCGTGGTTCCGGCACCGGCGAACACGGCATTGTTCTGGCCCGAGGCAATCTTGTCGAACTCGTCGAGACACACGATGCCGATGGCAGCCAGCAGGGGATTGTCGTCGGCCGCGTGCAGAAGGCGGGTGAGGATGGTGCTCGGATCCTGGCCCACATAGCCCGTTTCCGAATAGGTGGTGATGTCGATGATGACGGTGGGCAGGTGCAGGATCTGCTGGAACAGCAACTCGACCAGAAAGGTCTTGCCGCACCCGGTGGGCCCGATGAGCAGGGTGTTGGACTTGGGCAGAAGGTGCTCGCGCTTGATCCCGTCGACATAGATGCGCTTGATGCGGCGTACGTGGCGGTAGGCCATGAGCGCCACCGCCCGGCGCGCTTCGTTCTGGCCGCGGTAGCCCAGGTCATCGAGGCGCCGGTAGATCTCACGCGGGGACGGAGAGGGCAGCTCTTTGGCGAACCTGACCAGGTGCTCGACACCGGAACGCCGAGACTTCTTGAGCTGTTCCACGACGGTCAAAGGTTAGCACAGGGCGGCCTGGTGGGCGCAGCCGTCGTACCCCAGGCCAAGGCCAGCGCAGGGCAGCGCGGCGTCGCCCAGCGAGGACCGCACTATCTCCGTTGACGGAGCGGGTATCGGCTGGGAGACTTGCGCCTTCGCCCCGAAACCGACAATTGGAGACAAGCCGTATGTCTGAGTACCTGTTCACGTCCGAGAGTGTGACCGAAGGCCATCCTGACAAGCTGTGCGACCAAGTGTCGGACGGCGTGCTCGATGCCATCATCGCCGAAGACAAGACCTGCCGGGTGGCCTGCGAGACCCTGACCAAGACCGGCTTTGTCATGGTGGCCGGCGAGATCACCACCACCGCCAAGGTCGAGTTTCCGGCCATCGTGCGCGACGTGGTCAAGGGCATCGGCTACGAGGATTCGGCCATGGGGTTCGACTGGAAGACCTGCGGCGTGCTGGTCGCGGTCGAGCGCCAGTCGCCTGACATCGCGCAAGGGGTGGATGGCCACGGCGTGTACACCCACGACGAGCAGGGCGCGGGCGATCAGGGCATGATGTTCGGCTACGCCTGCGACGAGACGCCCGAGCTGATGCCGGCGCCCATCATGCTGGCGCACAAGCTGGCCAAGCGTCTGGCCGATGTGCGCAAGAAGCGCATCGTGGATTTCTTCCGTCCCGACGGCAAGAGCCAGGTCACCATTCGCTACGACGAGAAGAACCAGCCGGTCGCCATCGATACCGTCGTCATTTCCACCCAGCACAGCGAGAGCGTGAAGTACAAGATGTTGCGCGAGGTGGTGATGGAGGAAGTCGTCAAGCCGGTGCTGCCCGCGCGCCTGGTGTCGGGCAAGACCAAGTACTTCATCAACCCCACCGGTCGCTTCGTTGTCGGCGGTCCCATGGGCGACTCGGGCCTCACCGGCCGCAAGATCATCGTCGACACCTACGGCGGCATGGGTCGCCACGGCGGCGGCGCCTTCTCGGGCAAGGATCCCTCCAAGGTCGATCGCTCTGCCTGCTACTACGCGCGCTACATCGCCAAGAACCTGGTGGCCGCGGGCCTGGCCCGGCGCTGTGAGGTGCAGCTGGCCTACGCCATCGGCGTGGCGGAGCCGGTGTCGCTGCTGGTGCAGAGCTTCGGCACTGGCGCCTTGCCCGACGACCGCCTGTCCGAGTTGGTGCAGGCCAACTTCGACGCGCGCCCCGGCGCTCTCATCCGCGAGCTGGATCTGCGCCGTCCCATCTTCCGCAAGACTGCGGCCTACGGTCACTTCGGCCGCACCGACTCCGAGTTCACCTGGGAGCGCACCGACCGGGCCGAGGCCTTGCGCGAGGCTGCTTCGGGCACCCACGCGGCAAGCAAGCCGGCCCGCGCGGCCAAGCGTGCGGGAAAGAACGGCTCTGCGCGCGCCAACGGCGCTAGCGCGGACGCCGAGTAAACGTCGTCGCTTTCACGGCCTCCACCACTTGTTCGGCTGGCGGCCGTGCTTTGAAGCGAACCTCTGTGCGCGCCAAGATGTCGTGCAGGGCCAGCCGTCGGGGATGGAAGGCTACCAATAGGAAGCCGGCCAAGTACGCGACCAGGATCACGGTCGCCACCGCGACGTAGATCGCTGGTAACGCGAGTTGCGACAGGGTCAGACTGGCCAGGTGAAAGGACACATGCTGATCGCGGTGCAAGGAATAGACGATCACGGCTAGGATCGTCCAGGCCAGCGGGCCCCAGGCAAAAACCAGGAAGCGGATGAGAGCCGCCTTCCACGAAATCCTGCCTTCCGTCGCATTTTCGACGCGAATCCCGAGCAGCCACTTTCCCGGGGTTTGTCCCAGCAGGCGGTGGAAGAGCACGAAGTACGCGAACGCTGCCGCCAGAACCCACAGGCCGGTGAAGTACCCAACCACTGACAGCAGAACAGCGTCGATGGCCAGCGCGATCCCGCGCGTACGAAACCCGGACAGCTCGCGACGGTCGGCCCGCGCCCCTTCCAGGGCGGCCAGCAGATCGTCGTAGTTGGCAAAGCGATCCGCCGGCTCCTTGGCCATCATGCGTTCGGCGATGCGGGCCAGCACCTCGGGCACGTTGGGATTGACCACGCGCACCGGCGCGGCCTTGTCGGTGACGTGCATGGTGATCACGCCCACCGGCGAGGGGCCGGTGAAGGGCGGCCGGCCGCACAGCATGTGATAAAGCGCGCAGCCCAGAGAGTAGATGTCCGAGCGAAGATCGACGGTGCCGCCGCGTCCCTGCTCGGGTGACATGTACAGCGGTGAGCCGATGATGGCTCCGTCGCGCGTGAGCTGCGAGTCGCCGTGCATGCTCTTGACCAACCCAAAGTCGAGAATCTTGATGCCCGCTTCGTTGTCGAGCATCAAGTTCGAGGGCTTGACGTCGCGATGGACGAAGCCCTGCGCCGCGGCCGCACGCAGCCCGCGGGCCGCCGCGATGGTGTATTCCAGGGCCTGAGCCCAGGGCAAGGGTTCGGGCCGAGCCAGCAGCGAGTCCAGCCCTGGTCCTTCCAGGTGCTCCATCACGAAGAAGTGAATGCCGCGATCTTCTCCGATGAAATAGATCTGCGCGACGTTGGGGTGGCGCAGCCTCGCCTGCGCGCGCGCCTCGCGCTCGAAACGCTCGACCACCTCCGGGTCATGGGCGATTTCGGGCGCCAGGATCTTGATGGCCACCGGGCGTTCCAGCGACGTGTCGTTGCCGTAGTACACCGCGCCCATGCCCCCGCGGCCGAGCAGACGCACGACCTCGAAGTGCTTGAGCCGCGTGCCTTCCAGCGAATCGACAGTCACCCTGGCCTCGGCTTCAGCCGCGCCTTTGACCAGGATGGTCGCTTCGAGAGAAGGAAGGCTTTTCTCTCCGTCGCCCATGGATCAAGAGACTAGCAGATCGCCTGGCTAGGCGCGGGCTGGGATACGCACCAGCTTCACGGCCTCGCGGAAGCGCAGCTCCAGCTCCTTGATCTGCATGTGAACCTGGATGAGTCGCTTGGTCACCTCGTCGAGGCGAGCCGATGCCTTGGTGAGCCGGGCGGTCAGGGTGCGGCGCAGATCCTCGGCGGCTTTGTTCTTTTCGATGGCCCGCAAGTTTTCGCGCGTCTCCTCGGTGGAGGTCTGCAAATCGTTTTGTTCCGATTGCAGGCGTTCGGCCTCGTCGGCCAGTCGCTTCCAGTCGGTACGGATGGTCCAGGCGGCGCGAAGCTGCGTGGCTGCCTCGCCCTTGCCGTCAGGAGCAGCCAGGTACTCCTTGACCGCGTCATCAGCCAGATTGTTCAGCCATTCCTCGGCTTGCCGGCTGCCCTGGCGCTCGTCGAGCACAAGCTCCTTGCTGGCGTGGCCCGCGATCTCGACCGGAACCAGGGCGCTGCCTGCTCCCACGTTGTCTTCGGTGCCCTTGGGCGGCTGGATGAATTTCATTCCGTTCTGTCGCGGGTGCTTGAGCCAGACCGTGTGTGGCTGATCCACGCCGCTCTTGAGTTTGTAGCGCGTGCGCGGTCCCACCTGCCGCTCGATGACCAAGTTGCCCGCCTCGACCTGAAGGAGCCGCGCGCCTTCTTGCACGTATTCTGTACTGCGCTCGACCGCCAAACCGCGTTCCAGGCCAAAGGGCACAGTGGCGCTGGCGCCGTCGGGCAGCGGATCGATAACGCCCTGGCCAAGAAAACCACCCTCGCCGAAAAAGGCGAGCGGCCCGCGCTCGAGCAGGCCGCCGGTCTTGTTGGTGAAGCGCGCGACCCTGAAAGGATGCGAAGCCGAATCAGGCACGCCGCTATCGGGGGCGAAAAGGTAGGTGGCTTCGCCTGGCACTTCTTTGTCTGCCAGCAGGAGCATGGTCGCGTGGTTGTCAGGGACCGTGACAGGGTTGGGCAACTCGTAGCGAGTGGCGCCGCCCGAGACTGCGACAGCAGCCAGCGCGGCCAGGTTGCGGGCGCGCGAGGGAACGCCGGCCCGCCTGGAAAGAGCTTCGTCTTCCATGGCACGCATCCCATTCGCGCTCTTTTTGAACTTTCGCGTCCCGTACAGTCCTTCCTGCCTCGCGAGGGGTCTCGACGCTGGGGCCATCATGGACTTTGCAGGCGCCGGTGCCTCCTCGGACACCTCGGACGGCGCTGGCGCGACCGGTTCCTCGGCCAAGGTGGTTTCCGCCTGCGGCAACACGGCGATTGCGCCGCCATCGTCAGTCAGCACCGGCCGGCCCGGAATCACAGGCCGTTCCAGTCCCGCGGTCAGCGCCAGCGGCGCATCGGCCACCAAGGTCAGCTTGGTGTCGGTCCAATCCTCGCCTGACAAGTTCTGCACGATGCCCCAAAGTTGCAAATGCGCCGGGCCGTTGCCCAGCACCAGCCGGTACGACGGTCGCCACACCGGCGCCTCCGCGATGTAGCCCACGGCCAGCTCATGCTCGCGGCCGTCGAGTTCCATGACCACGGTTTCCATGCGCCGCTTGGCCTCGGCCGGCTTGCTCCCGGCTGCGTCAGGCGGTGGCGTCGGCTCCTCGCGCTTGAGTGGGAACGAAGCCGCGCGCACCGAGCTGCCCCCCTTCTCGATCACGGCGAAGCTGGCGAGAAAATCCCCAACTTCATCCCCGCGCACCTTGAAGCGCACGCGCTCGCCCTCAACCCGGCCTTCCCTTTCAAAATACGCCACGCCGTTGCGGTAGATGACCACGCGCTTGAGCTTGAGATCGTCGGCAGCAACCGGCGGTCCACTGGCGCAGGAAGAAGCGGTCAGTCCAATCGTCAGAAACGCTGCCAGAAGCTTGGTCATTTTTCCCCCCGACGCATTGTCACCCCGTGCGAGGGAGGGCACAAGATGGTCGTGTGCCGCGTGGAACGCCCCCAGCCTGTAAGGACGATCTGCGGTCTACCCCGCGGCAAGAAATCAACGAGGGATGGATGGCTGCTCTTCGTGTAGGCTTTCCGCTTTTCGCGAAAGAGTCACTTGTTTCCGGAACCGTCCATCGATCGCTCGACCGCTGCAGAGTCAAGCTCAGCCCGACGTGCCTCGGCCAGTCTGCTTGTGTCGGCGATTTTGTTCGCAGTCATGGCCATGCTGGCGCGGCTGGTTTCGCGTGGCATCCCGGGGCCGCAGGTGGCGCTGGTGCGCTTCTGTGTGGGGATTCTGGCGGTGGCGGGCGCGTGGACGGTTTTTCGCGTCGAATTGCGGCCGCACCGCTGGCGTTGGTTGATTGCGCGCGGCCTTTTTGGTGGCGCGTCTGTGCTGCTGTACTTCACTTGCATCGAGCAACTGGGCGTGGGCCGGGCCACCTTGCTCAACTACACGTCGCCGGTCTGGTCGTTGCTATTCAGCTGGGCTCTGCTCAAGGAGCGTCCGCGTCGGCACGCCGCGCCGGCGCTGGTGCTGACCCTGATCGGCGTTGCGTTGATCGTCGGCAGTGGGGGCGGTTCCTGGCGGGTGAGTGGCTGGGATCTCGTCGCTGAGCTGTCAGCGGTGTTTGCGGGCATGGCAGTGACGGCCATCCGCGCGGCCCGCCGAGCCGGCGACGACGGCACTCCGGCCGAGAGCCACTGGTCGGTGTTCGCTTCGTTCACTCTGCTGGGCGCGCTGGCCACCTTGCCGCCTTCGCTGCCGCCCTTGGGCCACTGGGTGGCTCCTGGCGCGCGCGAGTGGCTGCTCCTTCTCTTGGTGGGCGTGACCGGCGTGTGGGCCCAGCTCATCATGACCCGCGCGCTCAAGCACCTGACCGCGACGGCCATGGGAATCATTCTTCAGATCACAGTGGTGGTCACCGTAGTGGGCGGGCTGATCTTCTTCGGCGAAGTGATGACCCTGCGCTCGGCCATCGGCAGCGCGATCACCGTCGTCGGCGTGCTGTGGGTCGTCTATTCGGAATGACCAGGGCGACCTGCGGTCGTCCCCTCGGCTGCACCTACGGGTCGTTGCCGGGCGTGCCGAAGTCCTTCAGCGCTTGGTCAATACCTTCACCTGACTTCCGCGCCGGCGTGCTTTCGGGCAGCTCGCTTTCGCCTTCCAGCTCGGCGGTCTCGCCGCCGGTTTCCAGATCCTCGGTCGGCATGGCTTGCTCAACAGGCGCAGGGCCAAGCGTGCCGCGCGCATAGCGCATCATCGCGTTCACGGCACTCACCTGGGCGCTGCGCACGTTGGTGACCGCGCGCCGACGGTGGCCTTCGACCATGATGGAGAAAGCCACCACGTCGGACTTGTCGCCGACGTAGCCCGACAAACATGATACGCCATTGAGCGTGCCGGTCTTGGCGCGCACCCGCTCCGCCGCCGATGAGTTGCGGAAGCGGTTGCGAGTGGTGCCGTCCACACCGCCGACTGAGAGCGATTGCAGCAGGTCGGGCCCCACGCGCGGGTCGAAATACAGCTTGTGCAGCAGGTCCGCCATGGTAGCCGGGGCGACGCGATTCTGGTGGCCTAGGCCTGAGCCATTGGCCGGCAAGTAACCCGACGAGGGCACACCCAGGTCAGTGAGCGCCTCACGCAAGGCACGCACGCCCTTGGCGGTGTTGGCGCTGCCACCGTAGGTTTCGGCGCCCGCTGCCTCCAACACGCGCTCGGCCCATTCGTTGTCCGAATTCTTGTTGACCCGACGAATGAGCAAGGGCAAGGGGGCTGACTCGTGCACAGCGAGCATCGCGGGGCCGGGCGCCGCGCGCCTGCGCAGCAAGGCCACCGGTGTATCGCCAAGCGGAGCCGCGGACGCAAGCTGCAGGTCGGCGTCCATGGGCGTGCCGACCAAGCGGTCGCGTCCCTCGCCGGTGTACACGCCGGCCGTGCCACGTACCTCGATGCCTGCCTGGACCAGCGCCGCGCGCATCAAGATCGCCGCGTACAGGGTGTCACTGGGCGGCGCCCGGCGGATGACGATGCCATGACGACCGAGCCCGATCTTGCCAGTAACCAGGACCTGGATGTGCTCGCCCGCGCGGACCACGGACACGGCAATGCGGCCCCGGCCCTTGACGGTCACCGCTTGGTTCACCAGTCGCAGGGCATCGTGGCCAGGCCACAAGGAGGCGAGGGCATTGGCGCCGACCTTGTCGCCCGGCCGCACGCGTACTTCAATGGCCGACCAGCCCACCCGTACCGGCGAGCGGCCCGCGACGAAGGCCTCGTCAGAACCGAGGCGCCGCGGATCGCCCAGCACGCGGCCCTCAACACGCGTGACACCCCGGCGGGCCAGATCCTCGGCCATGGCCGCGATGTGCGTGTCTCGCAGCGAAGGATCGCCACTGCCCCGCAGAATCAAGTCGCCGGCAATGGTCCCATCCCCGTCGGGCGGAGGCCCTGACAGCTCAGTACGGAAGCGCCAGGTGCTGCCCAGGCGCAAGAGCGCCGTCGCGGTCGCCAGGACCTTCTGATTGGATGCGGGATCCATGAGCACCGAGCCGCGCCGGGTATAGAGCACGTGGCCGGTGGCCAGGTCCAGCACGCGCATGCCCACGCGCAGCCGGCCCAACACCGAACCGTGAACGATGCGCGTGAGCGCCTCTTGCAGGGCCAAGATGCGCTCGCGATTGGGATCGTTTGCGGCCGGTGCCGGCGTTTCGATCTCAGTGGGCGGAGTCCATGGGGCGGCGGCAGGCTTGCTGGCCGGAATTGCTGAGTTGCCAACTCTGCTTTGCGCAGAACGAACCGCGGCGCTAGTCGGCGAAACTGGAGGCTTTGCAGTGGTGGTGGCCGGCCCAGCCGTGTTGGCTGGCCTGAAAGGCCGGGGCGCTGTCGCCGGGCTGTGAAAAATGATGGGCGTGGGGCGACCGAGCTTGGCAAAGGGCGCGGACTTTTGCTGGATGCCAGCGGCCTGGCTCGCGGGCAGAGCGGACACCGTCACACCGAGAAGAAGAAGCGCGAACAGGGCGGCTTTTCGATGTTGGTGCTTCATTCCTTCATCTCGCTACACATCGAAATCCCAGGTCGCCGTCGCGATGTTGAGGATCCCAGGCGTTTCGGTTGGCGACGCGCGGCTCGACGAAGTAGCTGCAACACGAGCCGCCCCGCACCACGCGCCGGCTGGGATCGAAATTGTACTTGTCCGCAGTCCACTCCCACACGTTGCCGGCCATGTCGTCGATGCCATAGGGGCTGGCGCCCTGGGGATAACTGCCCACTTTGGTGGGGTGGCCCGGGTTCTTGCCCGCGCAAGGTCCCTCGTTTTCGAAATTGCCCCAGTTGGCGCGGCTGCAGTCGAGGTCGTTGCCCCAGGGATATTCGCGGCCGTCAGTTCCGCGCGCGGCTTTTTCCCATTCGTCTTCATTAGGCAGACGGCCGCCGGCAAATGCGCAATAGGCGCGTGCCTCGTGCCAGTTCACATTGGTGACCGGCAATTCTGGGTCTTGGGCCAGATCGATGGCCGGCTGGGCACAGCGATGGCTGGCCACACAGCGCGCGTACATGGCGCGCGTGACCTCAGTGCGGTCGATCTTGTACGCAGGCAGGTTGCGCTTGGTGAGGGGCCGTTCGTCGTCGGCGCCGCGAGTGGACCCTTTCACAAATGACCCGGCGGGAATGAGCACGCGTTCGGGTTTGCCTTCAGTCGCAAGCAACAATGCCGAGAAAAGCATGAGGCGCATCACGCGAGAATCGCCTCGCTGGCCAATGCCAGCTTCGCTTTGCGGGGCAAAGCCTTGATGGCAGCCTCGCGCCGCAAGGCCGAACCCTGGGATCGCTTGCGCTCGACATGCACGATCGCCACTGGCCGCCGGCCTCGCGTGTAGCGCGCGCCGCGACCCTGGTTGTGCTGGGCCACGCGCGCGTTCACGTCACGGGCGATTCCCGTGTACAAGGATCCATCGCGGCATCGGACCACGTACACGAACCAGGCGGGCATTGGGTTTTCCAACTATGGCGACTGCCGAAGAAGAGAGCAATTTTCTGGGGTTTAGGTCAGTTGTGACTCTGTGTATATCGGCAGGCCGCGCTCAAGCCTGGAGACGTTCCAGGCGAGCCAGTGCTTCCTCTACCCAGGGTACGAGTTCTTCGCCGCCGTCAGCAGCCAATGCCATGTAGCGCCGCAGGTGCTCCACCGCCTGACGCTGACTACCCAGGTTTTCGAGGGCGGTTGCCAGGTTGTAGTGCGCGTCGGCGAAATCCGGGGCTGTCTGCACGACCCGCCGCAGTTCCGAGGCTGCCAGCTCGACCTCGCCCAGCTCGTGAAGGATGCGGGCCAGGTTGTAGCGCGCCTCGGTCTGGTCAGGATCGAGGGCCAAAGCTGCCTCGAACGAAGCACGCGCCGCCCCGGTATCACCCGCGTTGTACGCCAGCGTGCCCAGGTTGGTGTGAGCCGCGGCCAGCCCAGGGTCAGCCGCCAAGGCTTGGCGATAGGCCGCCACGGTTTCGTCTGTTTTGCCGCTCGCTTCTTGCGCCAGCGCGAACGTGAACCATTGGTAGGCCGACCGCTCGATCCCGTCGGGATTGGTCAGCGTGGGTCGCGGAGTGGGCAGGGCCGCCACCGAGGCTGCGCGGGCCGCCAGATCGCCCAGGCCGAAGTCGAACAGGCGCTGGCCGTTGACTTCGAAGGCCGCTCCGTCGGTGACGAGCGCCAGCGTATTTCCATCCCAGGCCACGCGCAGGCGTTCCAGAGGCCGATTCACTGTGGGAAGCGCGGCACGCACGGCATCCAAGGCCTTGCGGATCTGCGCGGGCGAGAAGCCGCGCTCGACCAGTTCCTTGGCTGCGCGCACCGCCACCAGATCTTGGAAAGTGTAGGTCTGACGCGCCCCTCGTCGTCGCGACGGGCCCACGAAGCCAGACTGCGACCAGTAGCGCAGCTTGGGCTCGGGTACGCCGAGAATGCGAGATACCGTGGCGAATGTGTATTCCTGTTCGACTGCGCTAGCCATCAGAAGCTCGCCTCCACGTCAGCGTCGATGAACACGCGCGATCCTTGCGCGCGAATCTGGATCTCGGTGCGCACGCCTTTGGGTCGCATGCTGGTCACGCGCAAGACCTCGCGGCAGGCAAGGGCATCCATGCGCGCCTTGATGGTGAGGTCAGCGCGCAGGAGCGCGGCTAGGCGTTGCGCTGTGCCCGCGTCGCCGTGCTCGCGCAGTGTGGCCTGCATGCTGTCCAGGTCGACGGTCACCATGGTCGACCCGAGGTAGGAATCCTTGCCACTGCGTTCCGCCCGCTGTCCCTCGGAAATCACCTCGGCTCGGTCCAGAATGGCGTCGAGAGCCGCGCGCGACAGGCGCTCGCGCACCTCGCGTTCGAACATGGCGATGCGCAGGGCACGCGTCATGGGGCGAAGAAGAAGTGATTGCCCGGCGCGCTTGGGACGCGCCGGGTTCTCGGCTGCTGTTGCGGAACACGACTCTGTAAGGCTATGTCGTGCCATGTAGATAGATGTAGGATAAAGCGAAAGCGGCGAGGCACCAAATTTTCTGATCTAGGACGAGGTTCAGGAGGAGCCAGAAAGCTTGATTCCCGGTGCGGGACAGCCAAAGTGGAGGGCGTGGCGTTCGTTCCGAAAGATCTCTACGACTCCGATGAAATCGGCTGGCTCGAGAAGCCAGATCGCGATGTTGAGCGTGAGCAAGTCGAACGCAAGCAGACGTTTGACCCGAGGGAGGTCGCCCGGCAAATCTCGGCCATGGCGAATGCCGAGGGTGGTCTCATCGTCGTCGGGGTCACATCTGATGGCAGCGTTGTGGGTCTTGGTTCACAGATCGGAACTGTGCGTGAGCGGCTGAGCAAGATCCCGATCGAAAGTTGTGACTTCTGGCACCGCTTTGTTCCGATCAAGGGCCGTGACGACGAGCTTCTCTATGTGTGGGTCCCAAGAATCAGTGACCGAGTCGTATGTCTGAGCGACGGCCGGGCCTATCAGCGCAGGGGCTCAAACACAGTCGAACTGAGCACCGCTGAGATCCTTGAGCTTCGCTACACCCGGGGCGAGAAGAGCTTCGAGGATCGACCGGTCGTCCGATACCAGGAGGAGTTGCTCGACCCTGCCGTCGCGAAGGCATTCATGGACGGCGTGGTCCAGCGAAACGGCGTCAGCATGCCGCTGACCACCGACAACGCCTTGGCGAACAAGCGATTGACTGTTGTCGTGGGCAACGAGCCCCACCTCACCGTGGCTGGACTCATTGCCCTTGGCAAGCAGCCCACCGATTTCGTCCCCGGGGCGCGGATCCATTTTGTGAAAATCGACGGCCGCGAGGAGCGTTTCGGCGCTGAACGGAATGTGGTCAAGGAGCGCTGGTTCGACGGACCCACCCTCCAGATGCTTGAGCAAGTCCGCGAATTCCTGCGTACGCTCGTGAGTGAGTTCGACTACCTGGGCCCCGACGGAACCTTCGTCACCGAGTCGGAGTATCCCGAGCTTGCCTGGGATGAGGCTCTGGTCAACGCTCTGGTCCACCGGTCGTACAGCCTCGACAAGGCACACATCGTTGTCCGAATGTTCGAGGACCGCCTGGAGGTGGAGAGCCCGGGAGGCTATCCCGGGGCAGCAAGACCCGACGCCGACGGCGTCTTCCCACTCAGTTTTCCGCGCAATCCGCGTCTTGCCGAAGCGCTTCGATACCTGAGCTTGGTCCGCCTCGCCAAGGAAGGGACCCGGCGCATGAAGGCCGAGATGGACAAACTCGGCCTGCCTCCGCCAGCCTTTCAGGAAATCCAAGGCATGGCGGTAAAGGTGACGTTACGGAATGACGTTGATCGCAGGCGTCCGAGAGCCGAGATCGAAAGCCAGAAGGAGAGCTGGCGCAAAGTAGCTGACCAGCTTGTCTCCGATTTGGCGGTCTACCGGAACAACGCGTACGAGAGTTGGGCGCGGCTCCACAGTCTTCGAGCGCGAGCACCGGCCGAAGTCATCGCGGCTGCGGACAGAATCTTACGCAACCCTACCATCGCGGCAGACGAGAAGAAGCGCGTCACCTGGCTCATGGTCCAGGAAGAGACTCCAGCGGTGGACGCCTGGGCGAGGAACTGGGCCGAAGGCCTTGGCAGGGACCGGCCTCCGCACACGGACGAGCAAGTGGCCCAGATCTTCGCTCACTCCCAGGACGTCCTTGAAATCCTTCTCCAGATGTTGGAGCGCCGCCAGATTCGAACCAGCGAGGGGCGTTCTTTGGCGTTCAACGCCTTGTCGGAGAGATACACTCGCCGTGATCTGCCACCAGAGGACTGGACCAAGCGGGTTCTGGCTGCCTGTTGGCATCCTCAGCTCTCATCCTGCTACCCTGAAGCTGCGTCGTTGTACTACCGGATAACGGGCAAGCCTCTGCCGCAAGCGGAAGGCGGCGGAGACCCGAACGGCCGCTAGCGTGTCCCTCTAGGAAAGTTCAATCTTCGCTTCCGGATCGAACGGATTGGTCCGCACGGCGAGGGAGAAGAGGTACGGGTATGTCGACCGCAGATGCTGCATGTGTCGCAGCCATTCCCTGACCAGCCAGTCGTAGGCGCGTTTTATGTCGTTCTCGAGGTGCATGCGATCCGCGTCGGGCAAGTTGGCCACGCTGGGCCGATGCGACAGCTCGTCAGCCAGGTGGAACACCGACCACAGCATCTCCGTCAGGGTCTCGTGCTCAAGCAAATTGGGATTCTCAAGCAAACGCAACAAGAAGTCGCGCTGTTGTTCCAGGGTGACTTTCAACAGCGCCAGATCGCCCCGGCCTGCCTCGATCGCAGGTTCGTGGCCTCGCAGCACGGTTTGCATTTTCGCAAAATGCGCTTCGGTCCAAGCCCCGTCGATCCTGAGATGTTTGCGCACGTCTTCCGCCCGGCCGTCGAAAGCAGATAGCACTCGCAGCAGCGGGTTGCCGACCTGACTGAAGAAGACACCGACCGCCACGTTGAGCTTTCTCCGATTCGCCTGGCGTTCACGTGCGTTGAGCAGCTGATCGAAAACCAGGGTGGCCATCACCGCCTGCACGAACAGGAAGGCGACGTCCATCAGCAAGTAGAAGAAGATGTCGCGGGCGTTGCGGAAGATGGCCCAGTGGAGCGCATAGGCCGCTGCCGACGGCAGCAGCAGCAGGACGGCGAGTAGGATCTTGTGGCGTGGTTCGCGGCTTTTCACCGGGCCAGGTTACATCGAAGTGGGTGCGGCGTGATAACATGAACCCTGGCTGTCGGTGAGTACCTCCGGCGCCTCGATGACTGGGAGGCTACGTGGAACGACCCTCCACACAACGCAATCGCACCACCACGGGCAGCATGCAACCCATGCTGCCGCCGGGCGAGATCATCCCCAACACGCGCTATCGCATTGTCACCCGTGTGGGCGCGGGTGCCATGGGCGCGGTCTATCTGTCCGAGCATGTGGACCTGGAAAAGCGCGTGGCGCTCAAGACGTTGCACGCGGCCAGCGCGCGCGACCCCAAGGCCATCGAACGTTTCCGTCAAGAAGCCCGCGCAGCCTCGAAGATTGGCAATCCCAACATCTGTGACGTCACCGACTTTGGCGAGTTGCCGGACGGCCAGGTTTTCTTCGTGATGGAGTATATCGATGGGCCGAGCCTGCGCCTGGAGATAGAGCAGCACCAGCGCATCGGGATCGAGCGCAGCATCGCGATCTTGCGCCAGGTGTGCAAGGCGCTGGGGGCGGCCCATGGCAAGGGCATCGTTCACCTGGATGTGAAGCCTGACAACATCATGCTGGCGGCAAGGGACCGCCGGCGCGACCTGGTCAAGGTCGTGGATTTCGGTATCGCCGGCCTGGTCAGTGCCGAGCCTGTCCCCGAGGGCAGGCCCGCCGAGGAGAAGGTGGTCGGTACGCCTGACTACCTGGCCCCCGAGCGTATCCGGGGCAAGTCCTTCGACCACCGCAGCGACGTCTATTCGCTCGGGGCCATGGCCTACGAAATGCTGACCGGCGTCTGCCCCTTCTGGGACAAGGACGTGATGACCACGGTGGCCAACCACCTCACGCAAAAGCCGCAGCCCCTGCGGCAGCGCGCGCCCGAGGCCAAGATTCCAGCGGAACTGGACACGCTGGTGTTGCAGATGTTGGAAAAGAATCCGGCGGGGCGGCCTCAGAGCATGGCGGTGGTCGAGGCCATGCTGTGCGATGCCCAGATCGCGGCGCATGTGCAGACAGAGTGGGACGATCTGGAACTGCCTGAGGTGGACGAAGCCTGGCGGAAGAAACTGGCCGACCATATGCCGTCTCCGCGCTCCCGCCGCCTGCGCCGTTTGGCCTTGGGTCTTGCCGTGGTGGCCGTCCTGGGATTGGGCGCAGCGCTGTTCTTTGCTCTGCGGCGGCCCAAGGAGATCGTCGCGTATACGCCGGTGTTTGTCGAGATCACCAAGACCGACGAGGCTGAAACCGTGGCGCCATTTCTACGCAAAGCCGCCGCTGCCGCTGAGGCCGAACACTACTTTCAGCCGGTCGAAGCATCCGCCCTGCGCAACATCGAAGGGGCGGAGCAGGAGGCGCATCGCCTGGGCACGACCTCGGGGGGAGCCGCTTCTTTGCGCCAGATCTATGGCAATCAGTTCCGCAGTCTGGGCAATTCCCTCCTTCAAGTGGGTCTTTCCGACCTGGCAGAACTGCGTTTTCGCGAAGCCCTGCGCTTCCTTCCCGGCGACACCGAGCTGCGCGCGCGCGTGGCGCAAGCCGTGGATAACCACCGCGCGGGAGAAGAGACACAGGGCTCGGCGCTCAAACCGTCGCATGAAGACCCCGTTCGCAGCGCTGCCGCGAACCTGTTCGCAGCGATGATCAGCGGTCATTTCACCGCGGCCCGGACCCACCTGGCGAAGCTGCTGGAGGTGGACAAGCAAGGAACCCAGATTGCCCGCCTGTCGGATGAATTCCGCAGACGGGCGCAGGAGCAATGGGACAGCGGCAAAAAAGCCGATGCCAGGCCCTACTATCAGGTCGTTTCCGAGCTTGATCCCAAGGATCTCGTCGCGCAGGAAAGGGCGAAGAGCCCTCTTTCTGCAGAGACCGAAGCATCCGCTGAGAACACGCCTGAGTCGGGCAAACCCATACGCAAGAAAACCGGCGCCGAGACACCTGAGGAGTCACCACGCGACCATGTTCGGGCCTCGCGCACCGCCAGCGAAGGACGGGAGGCCCTGGCGCAAGGCAACCTCGATCGTGCCCAGGACGCCTTCAATCGCGCGGTTCGCGCTGACCCCGCCAATCCCGAGGCGGTCGCCGGATTGGCTGAGGTGGCCTTTGAACGCGCCCGCTATGTGGAGGCTTTGGACTACGCCCGAAGGGCGGTTGCCTTTCGTCCCAAGACACCCCGCTACCAAGTCATCTTGGGTGACGCCTACTTCAAGCTGCTGCGCTACAATGAAGCCTTGGCATCCTATCAGCGCGCCAGCACGCTATCGCCCCAGGATGAGGGCGTAAAGGCCCGCATCGCTCGCGCGCAGGCGAAACTGGGGAAAATCTAGAACGTACGGGTCAGGCCGAAGCCCAGCGTGGTCGCGCCCGAGCGTGGTGCGAGGTAAAGAAATACCCCGCCCAGGGTGGCTGCCGCCGCGCCGGTGCCCACCATGGCCGCGCCCCACCACTTGGTGGAACGAACCCAGGGACAGTGGCCGTAGGGATCCTTCTCCCTGGCACTGCATCCGATCTCGTCACGGTCGAAAGTCATCGTGATGATGCCGCTGACGAGCAAGACCACCCCACCAGCCAGGGTGGCAAGACCCACGGTGCGATGGGGGAAGTGCGAAGGGATCGCCACCAGATCCAGGTCCATGCCCTCGTCCACGCCACCGACCGCCGTGAGGGTCCGCTCCAGAGTGTCGTAGCCGCGCATGAGCAAGCGCAGGTGGTGCGCGCCGCCAGCCAGTTCCACATCGAGTGGCGTGACGCCGACGATCTTGCCGTCTATCTCCACGGTGGCCGATGTCGGGCGGGATCTGACGACAAAGCGGGCCGGCGCTCGCGCCACGGTTTCCAGTCTTTCGCGCAGCGCCGAGGCTGCCAACCCCATCTTCTCGCCCGCTTCTTCGACCCCGCAGGTTTCGCAGCGTTCGCGGTTGCCGGCCAGCACGGCGCCGGTTCGCCCGTTGATGATGTCCATGGTCACCACGTAGGTCTTGTTGTTTTCGCTGACCTTGGCACCAATGAGGTAGCTCGCGGACAGCGCGGAGGCCATGGCAGGAAAACAGGAGGCATCGCGACAGCTGGCCAGGGCCAGCTGGGGACCGACCAGTTTGTTCTGGACGTCATCCTCCGACAGCACTTCGAAATGGACGGCAGACAGGCCCTCGAGCAGACGGTGCGCAAAGAGTTGTTGCAGAGCCTTGGGAATCTTTCCCTCGAACTCCAAACGGACCACAGCCACCCTTTGGGTGGCGCTCGCCTCCGGCTGGGCATGGGCCGTGGACGCAAGCACCGTGCTGAGGCAGAAGAGGGTGCAAAGGCGCACCAGGGTCAACATCAGAGGCACATTGTACAAGGAACCGGCCCGCGGAACATCATTGCTGGTAGGATATTCAAAACCTTGGCGACGGAGGTCTGGCTTGAAACGAAAATGCAGTCTCTGGGCCACGCTGGCGATGCTCCTCGGGATGACGGGGGCAGGATGTCGAGAGTCCAATCCCGCCTATGTGCGGACGGTCGACGCGGCGAAAGAGAGACCCTCGACTGCAAGCCCCGATTTGGCGGCACGCGAGGACAGGGTCCGTGTGGACACCGAATCTGCGGATCGCGCTTTGCCAAACCCGGACGGTCTTTCTGCGGACGTGGCGACGGACACGAGCGTCGCCGATCGTTCGCCGGACGAGGGGGCTGACCTGCCCGATGCTTCGGCGGACGGAACAGTCGGGGACGATTCCCTTGCTGAGGCCTGGGACGCCCAAATCGCCGGGGACGCCGTCTATTCTCCGGTGGACGCCCCGCTGGGGATTGGTGACGCCGGAGGCTTGGGGCTGGACGCATTCCTGGGAAGTGTCGACACGGGTGTGAGCAGGGACGGGGAAGGGGATTTGAGCCCGGACGCGGAAGGCGATCTGGGCGCAGACCTGGACGTCGGTGATTGAGCACCGAACGGCGGCGTGAATTCTTCCCGCAGACGCCGGGCGAAGGCTGGGCGAACCGAGTTTCAGTCTATTATCTGCAAAGGATTGTCGAGCCAGAAGACGCTGGTTCCGAGCACGGCGATGGCACCGTGGCCGTCCCGACGTGAGGCGATCATGGTCGACGTGCCACCGCCCAGAGGCACCTTCCACACTCCTCCGATTTGGATCCGGTACACACCGGTTGCATTCACCGCAAGGCCGTCGGTTTCGGACTCGTCGATGAACGCGAGTGTGGTCGGCGTGCCGCCCTGCAGAGGCATCTTCATGACTGCACCACTGGTCGTAAAGTAGACGCTACTGGCATCCACCGCGATGTGGCCCGGGGCGCTCAGCCCCGAGGCAAGCGTGACTGGTGTGCCGCCGTCCAGAGAAACCTTCATCACTGCGCTGGAGCTGGTACCGGTAATCCTAGCCATTGAGCGCCCAACGGCGGAGCGAAACCTCTCAGGGTTCCCATGCTTCTTTTCCCATCCTAGTGTCGGCAGTGCTCCTTCAGCTCTTCAAAGCGGGCGTCCGAGGGCATGAGCTCTTCCAATTCGGCGAAGCGCAGGTGCACGCGCTGGGAGGCTTGCTTGTCGCAGGCCCAGACCGCGTCGATGTAGGAACGCCAGCCGAGGTAGCCGCGCGCCTGCGGGTCCGACTTCGCTTCGGCCAGCATCCATGGCGCCAGAGCGTCTGGGGCTGAGTCGCCGACAAGAGATGGCGCCCAGAGCTCTCCAGCGGGCAACAGTTGTTTGCGTAGCTCCACGGGCATCACAACATCCGCCTCGACGCGAACAGGCCGGCGCGCGTCCAGGGCGAGCAACTCTTCGACCGAGAACCTACCTTCGCGGTAGGCCTGCAGGCTAGCCGTCAGGTCGGGCTCGGCCAGCGACACCCGCTCGGCATAGCCAGGCCCGCCCACGAAAGCCAGATGGGCCCAGGCCACGTCAGGCCGGCGCGCTTCCACCAAGCGCTGGTACCCGACCAGGAACGCGGTTTCGAAGTGGTTGGTCAGCAGGGCTGCTCGCGGCGGCAGATGCGCCAACATTTGGCCGGTCGCTGCATCGGCCGCGGTCGAGTCGCGCAGACCTGGGTAGTGGTTCGGTTGGGGAAAGCGGCTGATTGCCAGCACGAGCAGCAGCCCAGCCAGCAGCGGGCGCAAACGCGTGAGGCGAAACACCGTCAGGCCAAACAAGATGGCGGCCCCGGAAAATACCGCAACCAACGCGAAGGCAACTCCCAGGTAGCCGCGGTTGTCGGGATTGGCCGGGGCCAGACCGCCAATTAGGGCCGCCACCATCGAGCCTGCCGCTGCCACCAGCAAGGCAAGCCCTGGTCCGCGCGAACGCGCACGCCGGAGCAAAAAGTAGAGGCCAGCGGGCGCGAGCAAGGCAAAGACCTCGCCCAGCTCCTCCATGGGAAGAAAAGGCAGATCCTCGGGCGTCGCTTGCCCTTGCACCACGGCCTGCTTGACCGCGAAGGTGTGCGCCGAGACCACCCACCACAGACCGCGGAGCGAGCGGGCGTCGCCCCACACCACGTTGTTCGCGCCGTGATCGGGCGCGCCGAAGAGCGCGGCCGCGCGCAGGGGCAGATATGCGTGGATCGCCATACCTGCCAAGAAAGCCAGCAGGGCCAGACCAATCAGGCGGCCGCGTTTCTCGGCCAACAAGGGCAGCGCGGCCACCACGGCACCCAGGCCGACCAGTCCCGCGAGCAGCGAGTGGTTGGCCACGCCCAGACCGATGAGCACCGCGGCCAGCAGAGCCGGACGGGCATCGCGGCCGCGCGCCGCATGCACAGCCAGCCACAGCGCCGCCAGCGACAGCGCTGTCTGCAAGGCGTAGACCTCGGCCCGGTTGCACACGATCACCACGCCGGGCGCGAAAGCAAACATCACGGCAATGGCAGCAGCGGCCAGCACACGCGTGATGGGATTCAGTTTCTCCTCGGGGTCGAGCCAATCCGCCGCATCCAGGCTCAAGGCGTAGACCAGGAGCGCGGCCAGCGCGCCTGCCACGGCTTGCGAGAGGGCCGCGCGAAAAGCGACGTTGCCCAGCGGCAACAGATCGAAGAACTTCCCCCACAGAAGCGCCGTTACCTCGCCCGGCGGATGCGCCACCCCCAGGCCAAAGGTAGCCGCTGCCAGTTCAGCCGAATCGAGAAAATAGGCAGCCGGCGCAGCAGCCAGGGCGTAGGCCACGAAGGCCAGCGCGGCCACGAGCAAGGCGCCCCAGGCGCGCAGTTCAGTTCCCATGCGAGGTTGGCGTTGCCTGTCCACCCGGTTCCTCGACTTTATGTTACCGTCAGGGGCATGGCCGTGGGCGAAATCGAATGGACGAAGTTCCCCATCCTGGTGGTCGATGACGAGAGCGACAACCTGGACGCGTTCCGCTTCACCTTTGGCAAAACCTTCACCCTGCACCTGGCCTCGGGCGCGGAAGAGGCCCTGAACCTGGTGCGCGCCCACGACATGGCGGTGGTGGTGACCGACCAGCGCATGCCGCGCATGACCGGGCTGGAACTACTGCGCGCTGTGCGCGACATCCGCCCCGATGCCGTGGGAATTATCGTCACGGCCTTTACCGACGTGGATGTGCTCATAGAGTCCATAAGCCTGGGCCGCATCTACCGCTATATCACCAAGCCCTGGGACAGCAAGGAGCTGCGTGGGATCCTGGTGCACGCGGTGGAGCGCTTTCACCTGGTGCGCGAGAATCGCCGCCTGCTGGATCAGCTTTCGCAGTACGTGCGCGTGCTCTCGCGGGAGGCCGACAGTGCATTCAACTTCGGCGCCATCGTCGGCGATTCGCCGGCGCTGCGCCAGGTGCTGGCCAAGGTGGAACAGGTGGCGCAGACCACGGCCACGGTACTGCTGCGCGGGGAAACCGGCACCGGCAAGGAGATGGTGGCGCGCGCGATTCACATCAACAGCGCGCGCGAAAGTCGTCCCTTCGTGCGTGTGAACTGCGCGGCCTTGGCGCCGGGGGTTCTGGAATCCGAGCTGTTCGGTCACGAGAAGGGCGCTTTCACCGGCGCGGTGGCGCGCCGGGCGGGGCGCTTCGAGCTGGCCGACGGCGGCACGCTATTTCTCGACGAGGTGGGCGACCTTCCCCTCGACGTGCAGGTCAAGCTGCTGCGGGTCCTGCAGGAGCGTGAGTTCGAACGCGTGGGCGGGGTGGACACGGTCAAGGTGGACGTGCGTCTCATCTCGGCCACCCACCGCGATCTGGAACGGCTGATTGCCGAGGGAAAATTCCGCGAAGATCTCTATTACCGGCTCAACGTCTTTCCCATCACCATGCCGCCTTTGCGTGAACGGCCCGGCGACATTGCCCCGCTGGTCGAGCACTTCATGCAGAAATACGCCCAGTCGACCGGCAAGCTGGTCAGCAGCGCGGACCCGCGCGCCCTGGCCGCCCTGGCCGCCTATCCCTGGCCGGGCAACGTGCGCGAGCTGGAGAACGTCATCGAGCGCGCCATGATCCTGGTCTCCGGGCCGAGCTTGACCGTGGCTGATCTGGATTTCGGCCGGCGTCTGGGCATGACCCCGTCGGGCGGAATTCCCATCGGGACCACGGCCGAGATTGGCAGCGCGCCTTCGGGCGAAGGGGGACGTTCGCTCTACCGACGTCTATCCGAGCAGGAGCGCGGCGAGATCATCTCGGCGGTGGAACGGGCCCAGGGCAACATCGCCCACGCCGCACGCGGGTTGGGCATCAACCGCTCGACACTCTACTATCGCATGCGCAAACACGGGCTCGAGCATCTGCTTCCCACGCGCGACGAGGTGGTTCCGCACCCCCTGGATGGCGAGCCACCGGCGCATGAGTAGCCCGGCTTCGCCGCCGGAGCATGAGTAAATGAACCTCTGGCAGCGCCTGCTCGATCTGACCAAGGCAGGCCCTTTCACTGGCCCAGGCATGAGTCTGCTCACGGCGCTGGGCACGCTATCCGTGCTCATCTTTCTGCGCCGCCGGCTGCCGCGCGAGAACCGCGATCACGGCAGCGTGTTGCAAATTTTTCTGGTGATTGGCGCATCGCTGGCCCTGCTGCGCCTGGGCTTGCTCGCGGTAGGTGGCGGGCACCTGGCCTTTGGTCGGGTCATGGCCGTGCTGTCCACCTTCTTCGTCGCCATGGGCGCGGTGGGCACGCTAGTCATGGCCATGTTCGAGATCCTTCCGGCACGTGCCAATGTGCATTTTCCGCTCCTGCTGCGCGATCTCATCCTGGTTCTGGCCTTTGTGGTGGTGCTCTTCGGCGTGCTCGGGCAGAGCGGCGTCGATGTGACCTCGATGGTGACCACCTCGGCCGTGCTCACCGCCATCCTGGGTCTCGCGTTGCAGAGCACGCTCACCAACTTGCTGGCCGGCATCCTGCTGCACATGGACCGTTCCCTGGGCGTGGGCGACTGGGTGCAGTTCGGAACCCGCAAGGGACGCATTGCCGAGATTCACTGGCGCTCGACCGTCCTGCGCACCACCGATGGCGACACCGTCATCATTCCTAATGGTCAGCTCACCGCGCAGGAGGTGCACAACTATTCGCGGCCATCGCCCAACCATCGCGTGTGGCTGAAGATCGGTCTACACTACCGCCACCCGCCCAACCAGGTACGCAAGGTGTTGGTCGAGGCCGCGCGCGAGACGCCGGGCGTGCTGACCTTCCGCGAGCCTGACTGTTTTCCGGTCGAGTTCGGCGACAGCTCCATCGTCTATGCCTTGCGCTACTGGATAGACCACTTCGACCAAGCGTCCGAGATCGAGGGCGAGGTGCGCACGCGCCTCTGGTACGCGGCCGAGCGCGCGGGCCTGGAGATTCCGTTCCCCATTCACACCGTGATCGTGCAAGGCGCGCCAGCGGCCGAGGCTGAACAACGGACGCCCCAGGAACTGGCCGCGCGCGTTTCGGCGTTGCAGCAGGTGGATTTGTTCACCACGCTGGAATCCGCCGAGCGTGAGCTGCTGGCGCGCGGTCTTCGCCACCGGCCCTTTGCCGCGGGCGAGGCCATGATTCGCCAGGGCACGCCCGGCGATTCCATGTTCATCATCGCGCGCGGCGAGGTTGATGTGTCGCTCACCCAGGCGGGCATGAACAAGGTCATCGCCCGCTTGGGTCCCGGCGATTTCGTGGGCGAGATGTCGCTCATGACCGGGGAACCGCGCGCGGCCACCTGCTTGGCTGCCACTGATGTGATGAGCTTCGAATTGGACCACGCCACCTTCCAGCAGTTGCTCACCACGCGACCGGCCCTGGCCGATCAAATGTCATCGCTGCTGGCAACGCGGCAGTCGCACATCGAAAAGAAGGGCGACGAGATGAGCGCGCAGGCTGCAGCTCACACCGCTGAGCACGAAGGCCATTTGCTACAGCGCATTCGCAGTTTTTTCGAGTTGAAATGACTAGTGTAACGAATTCCACGCCGCGAGAATCTTCTCGACGGTGGCGTTGCTGTCCAGACGCTGCTCCTCAGGATGGGCGTCGAGCCAGGCGATGGTGCGGCGCAGGCCCTCGGCCAGCGAAACCGTACAGCGGAACTCGGGCACGAAGCGCTTGATCTTGGAGTTGTCGAAGACCAATGAGTGCGCCTTGTCACCGTGCAGCCCGGCGCCGATGGCGGGATCCACCTTGGCGATGAAGTCCGACGGGATGTGGACCAGCTGCGCCTGGGTGCCGGCTGCGGCGGCGATGCATTCGTAGACCTGGTTCCACGACATCACTTCATCGGAGGTGATGTGAAAGGCCTCGCCCACGGCGTCGGGCCGGCCCAGCAGGCCGAGCAAGCCCTTGGCAAAGTCACTGGCGTGGGTCATCACCCACAAGGAAGTCCCGTCTCCGTGAAGCGGCAGGGGCAGCCCCTTGCGCATGCGATGCACCGAGGTGAAGTCGATGCCGAAAGCCGTGGGAATCCAGGTATCGCCGTAGGTGAACGAAGGTCGCACGATGGTCACCGGGAATCCGTGGCGCTGGTGCGCCTCCGTCAGGAAGCGCTCGGTGGCGATCTTTTTCTGCGCGTACTCCCAGAAAGGGTTTTCCAGTGGCGTCTCTTCGGTGACGACGTAGTGGCGCGGCGGTTTCTGGTAGACCGTGGCCGTGCTGATGAAGACGTATTGTTTGATCTTGCCGGCGAACATCTCCACATCGGCGGCCGCCTGCGCGGGGTCGAACACGATCCAGTTGACCACCACGTCGAAGGCCTCGGAAGCCAGCGCCTGCGCCATGGCGCGACGATCGTTGATGTCGCCGTGGATGGTGCGCACGCCCGCGGGCAGCTCGACCCGACGCTGGCCCCGGTTGAAATGCACCACATCGATGTCGCGCTCAGCGGCCAGGCGTGAGCACGCGGTCGAGATGTTGCCCGAGCCACCGATAAACAGGACCTTCTTGCTCATGGCCGGATTCCACCACAGGGCAGGCCGGGGGCACAGAAGATAGTGTAGCAAAGAAGTCGTTGCCTTTTAGTTAACCACGGTTTATTATCTACCAATGTCAAGCAGGCAAGCGTCGCGCATACATGCCGCCATTGCCTGCTTGCAGCGCCTGACGGATTTGTTTGCCGAGCGTCGCCAACAACTGGCCCGCTCGGTGGGGTTGAGCGACCAGCAGTGGGCCGTGCTGGAGGAGATCTCGAGCGAGCACTTCATGCCCAGCCTGTTCGCCAAGCAGCGCGAAAGCTCGGCGGCCGCGGTTTCCAAGATTTTGCGCCAGCTTCTGGGCAAGGATCTGGTCTCGGTGCGCCTGGGCGCCCGCGACGGTCGGCAGCGCCGCTACGAGCTGACCGCCAAGGGCAAGCGCTGCATCGAGGGCCTGCGCCGCGAGCGGGAAACCGCCATTCGGGCGGTGTGGAACGGATTCGACAGCGGCGATCTCGACGCCTTCACCCACTTCGGAACCCGCCTGGCGCAACGTCTTACGCACTACGCGGAATCGGTCAAAGAAGGATGTAATGAAAATGGGAAAGACACTGTACGAAAAGGTCTTCGATAGCCACACGGTGGGCCGCCTGCCGTCGGGGCAGTATCAACTGTTCATGGGGCTGCACTTGATCCATGAAGTGACCTCGCCGCAGGCCTTCAGCATGTTGGAGGAGCGCAAGCTCAAGGTGCTGTTCCCCGAGCGCACCTTTGCCACGGTGGATCACATCATCCCGACGAACAGCCAACTGCGTCCTTACCAGGATGCGCTGGCCGAGGACATGCTGCGCGCCCTGGAAGCCAGCGTGAAGAAGCACGGCATCCGCTACTTCGCGCCAGAGAACGGCGAGCAAGGCATCGTGCATGTGGTGGGCCCGGAGAACGGCCTCACCCAGCCCGGCATGACCATCTGCTGTGGCGATTCCCACACCGCCACGCACGGCGCGTTCGGCGCCATCGCCTTTGGCATCGGGACATCACAGGTACGCGACGTGCTGGCCACGCAGACCCTGTCCATGGACAAGCTCAAGGTCAGGCGCATCGAGGTGAGCGGCAAGCTGGGACCGGGGGTGACCGCCAAGGACGTCATCCTGTACGTCATCAACAAGCTGGGCGTGAACGGCGGCGTGGGCTTCGCCTACGAATACGCCGGCGACACCATCACACGCATGACCATGGACGAGCGCATGACCGTCTGTAACATGAGCATCGAGGGTGGCGCTCGCTGCGGCTACATCAACCCCGACACGGTCACCTACGACTATCTCAAGGGCCGCGCCTATGCGCCCAAGATCGAGACCTGGGATCGCGCGCGCGCCTATTGGGACAGCGTGAGGAGCGACGCGGACGCGCACTACGACGATGTGGTGAAATATCGCGCCGAGGACATCGAGCCCATGGTCACCTGGGGCATCACGCCGGGGCAGTCGGTCGCGGTGAACGGGAAGATCCCCGCGCCCGAGGCCTTCTCCGTCGACGAGCGCGAGAGCGCCGAGGAGGCTTACAAGTACATGGCGATGAAACCGGGCCAGCCCATCAAGGGCCAGAAGATCGACGTGGCCTTCATCGGCTCGTGCACCAACGGGCGCCTGTCCGATTTCGAGGCGGTGGTCGAGGTACTGAAGGACGGCAAACACAAGGTGGCGCCGCATGTGCAAGCCCTGGTGGTTCCTGGATCCATGCAGGTCAAACGCGAGCTGCTGGCGCGTGGCTGGGACAAGATCTTTACGGCCGCGGGCTTCCAGTTTCGCGAGGCGGGTTGTTCGATGTGCCTGGCCATGAACCCCGACAAGCTGAAAGGCAACGAACTCAGCGCCTCGTCATCGAATCGCAATTTCAAGGGCCGGCAAGGCAGCCCCACCGGGCGCACCCTGCTCATGAGCCCCATCATGGTGGCCGCCGCGGCCATCGCTGGCGAAGTGGCGGATGCGCGCCAGGTGTTCGGCATCCACGGTTAAGTGCGAGGAGAACTGGATATGGACGACTCGAAGCGCATTGTGATCAAGGGACAAGGCATCGTTTTGCATGGCAACGACATCGACACCGATCGCATCATTCCCGCGCGCTATCTGCGCACGGTTACCTTCGAAGGGTTGGGCGACCATGTGTTTGAAGACGACCGGGCGCAGCTCAAGCAGCAGGGTCGCGTGCACCCGTTCGACGACGCGAAATTCCGCGATGCTGCCGTGTTGCTGGTCAACAAGAACTTCGGCTGCGGCTCGTCGCGCGAGCATGCGCCTCAGGCTATCAGCCGCTGGCACAAGGGCATTCACGCCATTGTGGGTGAGAGCTTTGCCGAGATCTTCTTTGGCAACTGCGTCTCGTTGGGCGTGCCTTGCGTGGTCGCGGACTCGGCTTCGGTCGAGGCCTTGCAGAAGGCCGTCACGGCGGATCCGACCGTGGCAGTCACCGTCGACCTGAAGGACAAGGTTGTCAGTGTCGGCGCGCTTCGCTTCCCGCTGCGCATCCCCGAGGGGGTACGCCAGCAATTCCTCGACGGCCGCTGGGACACCACGGGCGAGTTGCTGGCCAATCGCGAGGCCATTGCGGCGCTGGCCAAGAAGCTGCCGTATCTGTCGGGGTTCTGATAGCGAGAAAATCGGACTTTCACCCTTCACTGCGGTGTGCATAATCGCTGCCATGGCTCGCGCTTCGTGCAGACATCTGGCGGCTGCCTTGCTTCTGGTTCTCGGGGCAGGGTGCAACCTGCTGGATGGCGGCGACGATGACTCCTGGCCTCGGGGTCAGGGGTCTGATGCGGGGTTCGTTACGCGACACATTCGCGATGCGGCTCTTGCGCCTGACGCAGCCGATGGCGGCACCGACGCTGACGATGCGGGGACGGAGGCTAGCGAGGCTGGCGCCGCTGACCTTGGGATCGCCTTCACGGTCGTGGTGCTGCCCGACACGCAATACTACTCGTCCAGCCACCCCGAGATTTTCGCAGCCCAGACGCGCTGGATTGTCGAGCAGAAGTCTGCGCGCAATATTTCAGTGGCGCTTCATGTGGGCGACATCGTCGACGGGGCCAACGACCCAGCTCAGTGGACGGTCGCCAACTCATCGCTGCGACTCATGGACGGCCTGGTCCCCTATGTCCTTGTCCCTGGCAACCACGACAGCGACAGCAATCGCGTGGGCTTGATCGACAACTACTTTGCCCCCACGACCATGCAGTGGATCACCAACACCATGACCACGGGCCAGATCGAGAACAACTACGCCCTGGTCGACATCGGGCCACAGCAGTGGCTGGTCCTGGGTCTCGAATTCGGGCCGCGCGATGCCGTTCTCACCTGGGCCGATGGGGTGCTCAAGGCCTTTCCGACCAAGCCCGCGATCATCGTGACCCATGCGTATCTGTACGGAGACGGAACCCGCTACGACGTCGCGAAGTCGGGGCTGGATTCAAGCCAACCGAATTTCCAGGCTTTCATCCCGCAGTCGTACTACTACACGCCCAAAGAGGGCAGCAACGACGGGGAAGAGATTTGGCAGAAGCTCATTGTGCCCAACCCGAATGTGCGCCTGGTGTTTTGTGGCCACGACAACGGGGCGGCGCGACTGACCAGCCTGCGGCCAGACGGCTCACGCGTGCACCAGATGCTGTCCGACTACCAGTGGCTCCATGCCGGTACCGCCGACGATCGGGGCGGCAGCGGATTTCTGCGGACCCTGGAATTCGACTACAACAAGAAAGAGATTCGCGTGCAGACCTACTCGCCCTATCTCGACCAGTTCATGACCGACGACGCGAACCAGTTCACCCTCAGCCTGGATCTCTGAGCTAGCTGTTCCCCCTACGGGGGCTTCGGGACGGACAACCCACCCCGCCTCGCCCCGCGCGCTTCGCGCGCGCCCTCGTCATCACAGAGGCACAGAGGTCACTGAGTCGGAAGAGAAAGGGAAGGGTTGGGTACTGTGCAGTCCGAACGCTTTCTTCTCATCCGATCCGGATCCGGCTTGCTAGAATTCCTGAGGCAGTTGCTGTAGCTGCGCTACTGAGAAAACCGGCCCGTCCTTGCACACGTAGAACGGCCCGATGTTGCAGCGGCCGCACTGACCCAGGCCGCACTTCATCTTCATTTCCAGGGTGGTGAAGATGCGCTCGGCGGGAAAACCCAGCTCTTTGAACACCGGCAGGGTCAACTTGATCATGATGGGCGGGCCGCAGGTGATGGCCACCGCGTTCTCAGCTTTGGGCGCGGTCGCACGCAGCACAGCGGGCACGAAACCCTCGCGCCCTTTCCAGTTCGCGTCGCCCTTATCCACTGTCACCACCAGCTCGGTATTGAACGCCTTGGCCCAGATCTCGCGATCCGCCGTGTACATCAAATCGCCCGGGCTGCGTGCGCCGTACACGATGGTCAACTTGCCGTAGTCAGCGCGTTGATTGAGCACATGGCAGATGATGGGCCGAAGCGGCGCCAGGCCGATGCCGCCACCCGCGATGACGATGTCCTTGCCTTTCCAGTCAGCGACAGGGAAAGCCTTGCCGTAGGGACCGCGGAACCCGATGATGGCGCCCGCGTACAGGTGGTGCAGGGCCTCGGTGTGCGCGCCCACGCGTTTGGTGGTGACGGTCAGTCGCTCGGGCTTGGCGGGATCGCCGGCAATGACAAAGGTGGATTCGCCCTCGCCAAAGGCCGAGATCTCTCCAAACTGGCCCGGCAGATAGCGAAAGGCCTTGCGCTCGGACTCGTCGAGCAGCTCAAAGTGGAAGGTGACCGTGTCCGCGGTCTCGTCGACGCGCTCGCTGATGCGCGCGGCCAGCGGCAGCAAGGGATCACGCAACACGTTCGGCCTCCTGGTTGATGCGCTTCATGATCTCGAATACGTCGGCGAACAGGTTCCGGTCGAGCGGGCACAGGTCCACGCAGCGGCCGCAGCCGGTGCAGCCAACCAGACCCGGGTTCTGCGTGGGAATGTAGGAGAACTTGTGCAGCACGCGCTGGCGCAGCCGACTGGCCGCGACCTGGCGCGGGTTGTGCCCGCCCGCCATGCGGGTGAAGTCCGAGCGCTGGCAATTGTCGACGATGCGCAGCCGCTGGATCTCGCCCTTGAAGGATTCGTCGTCGATGGTGAAACACTGGCAGGTCGGGCAGTACTGCGTACATACGCCGCAGTTCATGCAGGAAGTGCCGAGCTCGCGCCAGATGGGGTGGTCGAAGTTCGCGTACAGCGCTTTGGGGTCGGGCAGGCCGGTCCACCACTCGGGGCGCGGGCCGGGCCGCGGCGCCGCTAGGGGCACGGCCGTGCCGCCTACGCTGGCCAGGAATTCCTTGCCACGCGCGCTGCTGGCCTGGGCCACGAAGCCGTCCGCTTGCGGGGTCAGCATGACATCGACCGCGTCCTTGTCGTCGGGACCAAAGCCGAACACGCCGCAATAGCAGGTGGGGCCGGGCTGGCACGCGACGCCGACCAGCAGAAGGCTTTCGCGTCTGGCTTTGTAGTGCGGATCCACATACGGCGCCTGCAAGAAAGCACGGTCGAGAAGCAGCAGGGCGCGGGCGTCGCAGGGCCGCACCCCGAACACGCTGCCCGGAGTCTCGTCGGGCTTGGCCGGCTCGATCTCGGCCGGACCTGCGCCAGCCTTCCAGCGAGCGATTTCTCGCCGGGGTGGCGCAAACAGATCCTTGAGCGGACGCCGCGGCCGAATCGGGCCCAGCTCGGGCAACGCCTCGACCGCAATCCAGTGGCCGGCGTCGTTGGGCGCCCAAATCGCGCCGCGCTTGAGAAGCGCCGCTTGAAGTGACTCGCGCGAAAGCTTCATGCCATCAGCCACGATGGGGTCCTCCCAGCCAGCTATCAGGATCTTCCGGGTTGAAAAGCAGGAAAGGCCATTTGCCGTCCTGCTTGACCCCGGTCTCGAAATTGAACAGCTCCTCGACGTCTTCCGCCAGGCACAGATCGAGCAGGTGCATGGGCACGCCCTCGGGGCAGGCCCGCTGGCACTCGCCGCAGTCGACGCAGCGGCCGGCGTGGTGGAAGGCGCGAATCATGTGCCACATGAGATTGGACGACGGCTTGGCGGTCTGTTCGATCCAGCGCGGGGCATTTTGGTCCGTCACGCACACCGTGCAGTTGCACAGCGGACAGACCTCGCGGCAGGCGTAGCAGTGGGTACACGGCTCGAATGCCTTCTGCCAGAAGGCGAAGCGCTCGGCCGGGGTCATGGCCTTGATCTTGGCAATGGTCTCGGCGCGGGTTTTCTCCGGCTTGGGCAGCGTCGAGGTATCGCCGACTGTGACATCGGCCAGCGGCGAGACATGCATCTCACAGCGCTGGCAGCGTTCATCAAAGCTCTTGCCGTCGGCCTTCACTCCCGGGCAGGCCACCGCGATGGCCACGATCTGCTCGCGGGCAAAATCGCCCTCGGTGATGCGCATGCTGACCGCGCGGCCGTCGCAGCCCTTGACCACGATCCCTACCGGCAGCGGCAGGTCGTGGGTCAAGGCGCGGGCCAGGTTCTGCACGCAGCGATCGTCGAAAATGAGGGTGTCCGCGTCCTCGGGCCGCGTGACCAGCGTGGCCACCACGGCCTTGGAAAGCGGGTGCTCGCGATAACCGAGCACGGATTTGACCTTGCCCTCGGCAAACAGGCGCTTCACATTCTCGCGCAGCGACTGGTTCACGACGCCACCCCCTGGCGCGCCATGGGATTGCGCCGTCCCAAAGCCCGCACCTTGTCGACGAACTCGGTCACTTCGGTCGAGTAGCGCGCGCCCTCGGAGGCTGACAGCCAGGTGAAATGGATGCGTTCGGGCTCAATGCCGACCCAATCGAGCAAACGGCGCAGCACGGCCAGCTTGCGTTTGGCATAGCGGTTGCCGCTGATGTAGTGGCAGTCGCCGGGATGGCAGCCCGACACCATCACGCCGTCGGCGCCCTCTTCCAGCGCCTTGAAGATGAACAGCGGATTGATACGGCCCGAACAGGGCACGCGCACCACGCGCAGGTTGGCCGGCACCTTCAGGCGCGAGGTGCCCGCCAGATCGGCGCCGGCGTAGCTGCACCAGTTGCACAGAAAGCCGACGATGCGGGGCTCGTAGTGGTCGCTCATCACCATGCCTCCCCGAGCAGCCCGGTCAGCTCGTGATAGATCTGCCGACCAGTGAATTGTTGCAGCTCGATGGCGGTGGCCCGGCAGGTGGCCACGCAGGTGCCACAGCCCTTGCACGTCGTTGTGTTGACCACGGCCTTGTTGCGCTTGGGATCGATCTCGATGGCCTGGTAGGCGCAGACGTCGACGCACATCCCGCAGGCCGTGCACATCTCGGGCCGCACCAGCGCGACGCAGGGATCGATCTCGACCTCGCCGCGCGCCAAAAAGTGCAGGGCCGCCGCCGCTGCACCCGAGGCATGCGCCACGGTGTCGGGTATGTCCTTGGGGCTCTGGCAGGTACCAGCCAGGAACACCCCGTCGGTGGGCGTCTCGGTGGGGGCCAGCTTGGGATGTTTCTCGGCGAAAAAACCATCCGCGCTGCGCGGAATGCGCAGCATCTCGGACACCTGCTTGGCCCCCTGGGCCGGGCCCATGGCCGTGGCCAGGATGATCATGTCGACCGGCACACGCAAGAGCTTGCCCAGCGTGGTCTCTTCAGCCACCACGATCATCGAACCCGCGGGCGCATCGGCGTCGGCCTCGCCGGGCGCCAGTACCTGGCCGGCCTTGCCGCGCACGAAGCGCGTCCCCTCGTGCATGACCCGGTCATAGAATTCTTCATAGCCTTTTCCGAAGGCGCGCATGTCGATGTAGAACTCAAACACCCGCGCCGTGGTCTTCTCGCGCAGCAGGTGGGCGAACTTGAGCGAGTACATGCAGCACACGCGCGAGCAGTGCTTGCAGTAGTTCTCGTCGCGCGAGCCGATGCAGTGAAGGATGCCCACCACGCCGGGTGCCTGGCCGTTCTTCTTGACGATCTTGCCGCTGGTGGGGCCCATGGCGTTGCACAGCCGCTCGAATTCGAGGCCGGTGTACACCTCGGGGAAGCGGCCGTAGCCCCACTGTTTGAACTGGCCGGGATCGACCAGATCGTAGCCCGTGGCCACGATGATGGTGCCCACCTCCAGCTCGCGGATGCTGTCCTGATCCTTCATGTTGATGGCGCCCGGCTCGCAAAATTTTTCGCACACCCCGCACTTGCCGCGCACGAAGAAGTTGCAGTGCTTGCGGTCGATGACCGGCTTGTTGGGCACGGCCTGCGGGAACATGGTGTAGATGGCGGGCCGGAAAGCCATCTTCTCGTCGAACTCCGAGGGAACTTTCTTCACCGGGCACTTGGTGATGCAGATGCCACAGCCGGTGCACTTGGCGTTGTCCACGCAGGTGGCCTTGCGTCGCACCTTGACCTTGAACTGGCCCACGCTGCCGCGCACTTCTTCCACCTCGTGATAGGTGAGCAGCTCGATGTTGGGGTGCTGGGCCACCTGGACCATCTTGGGGGTCAAGATGCAAGCCGAGCAGTCCAGGGTGGGGAAGGTCTTGTCCAGCTCGGCCATGTGGCCGCCGATCGACTGGTTGCGCTCGACCAGGTGAACCTGGTAGCCCGCCTCCGCGATGTCGAGGGCCGCCTGGATTCCGGCGATGCCACCCCCGATGACGAGCGTGCTGGGCTTGACCTTGGCGCGTCCCGGCTGCAGCGGCCGCATCCAGAGCGCGCGTCTGACGGTGGCGCGCACGATGGCGATGGCCTTGGCGGTGGCCTGCTCGCGATCCTTGGTCACCCACGAGCACTGCTCGCGGATGTTGGCCATCAGCATGAGGAAGGGATTGAGCCCGGCCTGGGCGCAGGCGCGGCGGAAGGTGGGCTCGTGCATGCGCGGCGAGCACGCGGCCACCACCACGCGGTTCAAGCCGAACTCTTTGATGTCTTTCTTGATCTGCTCCTGCCCGGGGTCCGAGCACATGAACTTGTACTCGCGCGAAACCACCACACCGGCCTCGCCCGCCATCTCCTTGGCCAGCTTCTCGACGTCCACCGTGCCGGCGATGTTGGTGCCACAGTGACAGACGTAGACGCCGACTGCGGGCTGGCCGTCTTTGCTTATCACCTTGCTCATGGTCACACCCCCACCGAGCGGGCCAGCAGCTCGCCCAGATCGACCACCTCGAGCGAATCCTGCTTGCCCACCGTGCCCAGGCTGTCGGTCAGCATGAGCACGCAGTACGGACAGGCGGTGGCCAGCGACTGCGCCCCTACCGCGCAAGCGTCGTTGATCCTCTGTACGCTGAAGCGTTCGGCCACGGGAGTGTCGGACCACATGCGGCCGCCACCGCCGCCGCAGCACAGGCTGTCCTCGTGGTGGCGCGACAGCTCGACCAGTTCAACGCCGGGAATCGCTTTGAGCACCTCGCGGGGGGCATCGTAGATTCCATTGTGCCGGCCGAGGTAGCAGGGATCGTGGTAGGCCACGCGTGCCTTGACCTCCTTTTCCGGCTTGAGCCGCCCGTCGCGAATCAGGTCGCGCAGCAATTCCGCCACGTGGATGACTTCTACGCCTTTCAGTCCCTCGTAGTTCTTCTTGAAGTTCTCCAGGCAGTGGGGCGAGGTCACCACGATCTTCTTGGGCGCGAGGCCGCGAATCTGTTGGGTGTTCTCGTCGCGCAGCGACTCGTAGACGTCCTTGCGGCCACCCTTGTGCGCGGGATCGCCGCAACACTTTTCCTGGTTGCCCAGGCTGCCCCACTTCACCCCCGCCTTCTCCAGCAAGCGCGCCAGGGTTCGCTGCGCCTTGATGTTGCGCGGATCGTAGGCGTGCGTGCAGCAGGTGTAGAGCAGGATCTCGCTCTCCTCCGTGTGCGGCCGCAGCCCCACTTCCGAGGCCCAGGCCGTTCGCTTGTCCGGATCGCCAGCCCAGGGGTTGCCATTGCCCGCCAGACCCGACAGGGCCGATTGCAGAAGCGGCGGCAGGGTCCCGGCCTCGCCCATGATGTTGCGAATGCTGCGCACGATGTCGATGGTCTTCACACCGCGCGGACAGCGCTCCAGGCACATTCCGCAGGTGGTGCAGTTCCACAGATCCTCGCCCTCGTAGCCCTCAATGCCGAACTGGGCCAGCCGAATCAGATTGCGCAGACGGAAATCACGAAAGTCGCCCCAGGGACAGACCGAGGAGCAGGTGCCGCACTGGTAACAGTCGTCAAGTGCCTGACCGCCGTTCTCGACGATCATGTCCACGACTTCCATGAAGGGTGCGGTTGATTTCATGCCGGCAACACTTTCGAAAGCGGTTCAAGGCGAAAGGCGCAGAGCCTCGCCGCCGCGCGACCTTCGCGTGACGATCTTCGGCACCACGCTCCGCGAAGGCCCCCGCGTGACGCAAAATCTCTGGGGACAGTCAGGGTGGGAAGGCGGAGAGCAAGAAAACACATGCAACCTAACGGTTCGAAATATAGCATTCCGAAGTGGAGAAACTAGCCAAATGAGGTCCGATTTCTGATCCTTCGGATGGTTGCCGCATCTCTTTACAGTGACCGCAGAGGCGCGTGTTCTTGCGCGTCGTGGTGACGGAGGCTGGGCGTGAAGCAACCCCAAGACCGACCGGAGAATCCTACCGACCTGTGTCGTCCAGAAGTTGCTCGTTTCTCGGCTGTCCTTGTTGCATAATCGGACCTCCGTGTACCTCTTTCGACAAGTCGACTACGCCATCCGCTGCCTTGTCTACTTGACTCGCACGCGCGACCGTCTGGCGACCAAGAGTGAGATCGCGAAGGCGACCTCTGCGCCTGATCTCTTTGTCGCGAAGATTCTGCAGCAGCTGGTGCGCGCGGGATTGGTGGCGTCCACTCGGGGCGTCCACGGCGGCTTCGTTCTGGCGCGGGATCCGGCCAATCTCTCGCTCCTCGATGTCATCGACGTCACCCAGGCCAGGGTAGCGCCGCGTCCCTGTGTCCTCGATCCGCGCGCTTGCCCGTTTCGCGACACCTGCCCGGTTCATCCCGTGTGGGTGAAGATCCATCGCGCCACTGAGCGCGAAATGCGCAAGGTTAGCTTCGCGTCGTTGGCTCGTCAGGCGGCGAAGTTGCGCCGACGACGTCCGTCGCGCGCGGCCGCGGCCGCCTACTGAGGCGTTTCCATCCTTGGTTGGAGCATGAAGATACACGAGTACCAAGCCAAACAATTGTTGGGCCGACACGGCCTGCCTGTGCCCCCGGGAATCCCGGTTGTGAGCCGCGACACGCTGGATCAGGCCGTGCGAGACGTCGTCAGCACGAGCAAGAGCGAGACCGTGGTGGTCAAGGCCCAGATCCACGCCGGCGGCCGCGGCAAGGGCGGCGGGGTCAAGGTGGTCAAGGGGGTCGAGGCGGCGCGACACGCGGCCAGCCAGATCCTGGGCATGCGCCTGGTGACCCACCAGACTGGGCCCGAGGGCCGCGTGGTGAAGCGCCTGCTCATCGAAGAGGGCGTGTCCATCGCACGCGAGTTGTACGCGGGCATCCTGGTCGATCGCGGGTGCGGCCGCGTGGTGGTCATGGCCTCGGCGGCCGGCGGGATGGAAATCGAAGAGGTGGCCGCGCGCACGCCTGAGGCCATCGTCAAGGAACATGTCGATTCGGCCTTGGGCTTGGCGCCTTTTCAGGCGCGCAAGCTGAGCTACGCGCTCGGCTTGACCGGCACGCCCGCCCGCAACGCCACCGCGTTTCTGCAGAAGCTCTACCAGGCCTTCGTGGCGCTCGATGCGTCGCTGGTCGAGGTGAACCCGCTGGTGGTGACCAGCGACGAGCGCGTGCTGGCGCTCGATTGCAAGATGACCTTCGACGACAACGCCCTGGATCGCCACCCCGAGGTCGCAGCGCTGCGCGATCTCGACGAGGAAGACCCGAGCGAGACCGAAGCGCGCAGCCACGATCTCAACTTCATCAAGCTGGACGGCAGCATCGGGTGCATGGTCAATGGCGCCGGCCTGGCCATGGCGACCATGGACATCATCAAGCACTTTGGCGCGTCGCCGGCCAACTTCCTCGACGTGGGCGGCGGGGCGACGCAAGCGAAGGTGACCGCGGCGTTCAAGATCCTGACCGCTGATGCGGACGTGCGTGGCATCTTCGTCAACATCTTCGGCGGCATCATGAAGTGCGACGTCATCGCGGCCGGGGTGGTGGGTGCGGTGGCCGAAGTGGGTCTGCGCGTGCCGCTGGTGGTGCGGCTGGCAGGTACCAACGTCGAACAAGGAACCAAGATGCTGGCCGAATCTGGCCTGCCCATCACCACAGCCAGCGACATGGCGGACGGCGCGCGCAAGGTGGTGGCTTTGGTCAAAGGACAGGTGAGCTGACCATGGCGATCCTCGCTGACAGAAAGACGCGTGCGCTGGTCCAGGGCCTGACCGGTGCGGCCGGCACTTTCCACGCCAAGCAGATGCGCGAATATGGAACGCCCATCGTGGGCGGTGTGACTCCAGGCAAGGGCGGCACCATGCACGAGGGCTTTCCCGTTTTCGACACCGTCGCGCAAGCGGTGGCCAAGACAGGCGCCAACACCAGCGTGATCTTCGTGCCCCCGCCCGGTGGCGCCGACGCCATCCTTGAGGCCGCCGATGCGGGCATCGAACTCATCGTGTGCATCACCGAAGGCATTCCCGTCCTCGACATGGTTCGCGCCAAGCGGGTGCTGGACGCCGGGCTATCTTCATGGGAACCCTCAGAGGGTTCCCAAACCCTCCCGCGGGGGTCCGCCGCCGGCGAAGCCGGCGGGCTCCCCACGCGTTGCAACCTCGTTGGCCCCAACTGCCCCGGCGTGATCACGCCGGGCGCTGCCAAGTTGGGCATCATGCCCGGCTACATTCACAGGCCGGGCTCCATCGGCATCGTCTCGCGCTCGGGCACGCTGACCTACGAAGCGGCCTTCCAGATCACCGAGCTGGGACTGGGACAAAGCACCGCCGTCGGGATCGGCGGCGATCCGGTCAAGGGCATGGACTTCATCGACTGCCTCTCGCTCTTCGAAGAGGATCCGCAGACCAAAGCCGTGCTGCTCATCGGCGAGATTGGCGGAACGTCTGAAGAGGAGGCCGCGGCTTTCATCAAAGCCAACATGAAGAAGCCGGTCGCTGCCTTCGTGGCCGGCCTGACCGCGCCGCCAGGACGCCGCATGGGCCATGCGGGCGCCATCATCAGCGGGGGCAAGGGCCTGGCCTCCGACAAGATCGTGGCCCTGCGCGACGCCGGCATCGCCATCGCACCCACACCCGCCGACCTGGGCACGACCGTCGCGAGGTTGGTTTCCTGATCCGTCCGAATGGGGCGACGCAGGTCGCTCCCACACGGACGGCACAATCTGGGGCGACGCGGGTCGCTCCTATCCCCTCGGCTCTTGCAACAGATAGCCGGGCGGCGGCGCGAGCAGGAAGGCGTCAGGAGGCAGGGTCGGATTGAGGATGCGGTCGCGGACCTTGATCTCCACACCGTCGTCGAAATCGCGACCCGGCTCGGCGAAGCGGATGAGCGCAGGCAACGACTGCCCGTCGCTGCGCTGCAGATCTTGATAGGACACACGCCAACGAGCACCGGCGGACGCCGGCTGACCCGCGACCGCGACCACGTCCCAGGCGGCGACCGCAGGCACGGGCCGGCGCAAACTCACCCACAACTGCACGCCGTCGGGTGTCAGCAGGTGCAGCACGTCCGCGCCCTGATCCCAGCCGACGTCGAGCGCCTGGCTCGCCTCGGGGAAGAACACGTCGCCCAACAGGATGGCGGCCACGGCTTGGGCTGGCAGGGGAATACGAATCAAGGAAGCCACATCATTCGCGGTGGCCAGGCCCTGGCGAAAGGTCTTCTTCTGGTGGTCGACGAAGACGAAGGCGCCGTCGTGAACCGCCAGCGCGGCCACCGTGCCCTGCAACGATACCTCGGCCTCGAAGCGCAGATTGCCCCCGCGCTCGACCAGCATCTGCACCGTGCCGCGCACGCGCTCGCCGCCCAGCCAGCTCGTGGTGCGCGTCTCCAGATTCAGACTGCGCACAGCAGCCTGGCGCGCGCGCAAGGCAGCCAACAGTTCATCGGCGGTGGGAACCGGATAGCTCCGTTGCGCCGGCGCAGTTGCCGCGCATGAAGCCAACAGGAGGCCGACAATCGAGAGCAGAGCGCGGCCCAAGAAAGCGTATTTGCTGTCGACGGCCATTCGATCCTCTATCGCCCGGCGGCGCGCCGGGATTCGAGGCCTGCCAGGCTCTCCTCCAACCGTCGCCGCAGGCGCTCCTCGGGTTTCTGGCCCAGGGCCTTGCGGTACGTGGCCGCGGCCCGCTCCGGCTCTGATCGTTTTGCGTAGAGATCCCCCAGGTGGGTCAGGATCTCGGCATCGACAGGGTCCAGCCGCCCGGCCTGCTCCAAGAAGAGACCGGCCTGGTCCAGTTGGCCCGCGCGAAAGCTCACCCAGCCCAGGCTGTCCAGCACCGCGCCCGAACCCGGATCCAGAGACGCCGCTGCCTGCAGTCGTTTGCGGGCTTTGTCCAAGTCATGGCCGTGGTCGGCGGCAACAAAGCCCCAGAAGTTGAGCGCCTCGACCGAGCCAGGCTTCTTCTTGATGAGCGGCTCCACCAGATCGAGGGCGCGCTGCCAAGCGCCCCGCCTTTCTTCGATCATCGCCAAGCTCAGGGTCAGGTGTGCCTGGTCCGGATGGCTGGCCCGCAACGCCTCCAACTTGCGTGTGGCCATGATGGCGTCGCCGCGTTTCTCGTCGACAAAGGCCAGCGCAATCGCCGCGTCGATCTTCTGGTCCGCATTGTCGCCTGCCGCCGTCGCGGCGCTGTCTGCTGCGCGCGCCGCCTCGCTGGTCTTGCCGTCGTCGCGCAACAGCTCCGCCGCCCGCACCTGTGCCTCGAAAAACAGCGGTGAGTTCTTGGGCACCGCCACCAGGGTTGCCACCGCCTCGTCGCCGTGGCCTTGCTCTTTAAGCAGCGTGGCCGCGGTCAGCGCCAGCCGTGTCTTGGCGTCGTCGGATAGGCCCGCCTCCTTTGCCTTCTTCACCAGGGCCAGAGCTCGGTCCAGACGGCGCGCCGAACGCTCCAGCTCGATGTTCCCTGCCAAAGTATCGGGATCCGAGCCGGCCAAAGGAGAGACGTTGTCGTCGGCCAACTGCGCCGCGGCCTTATTGTCGCCGATACCCACCAGAAAGCGCGCGTAGGCTGCCGCGATTTCCATGGCCCCGTCTCCCCTGTCCAAGGCTTCGCGAAAAGCCCGCCGGGCATCGTCGTTGCGCCCCTGCGCAGCCAAAAGCCAGGCCAGCGCGGTGAGCGCCTCGATGTGGTTGGGCTCCACGGCCAGTGTCTGGCGCAGGTGCGCTTCGCTTTGCTTCATGTCTCCCAGGGCCCAGGCCACGGCCATGAAGCGCATGTGTCCCTGGAGTGACGCCGGTTCCTGGCGACAGAGATCGGCCAGAGTGGCGGCCGCGGCCGGGACGTCGAGCGCCAGGATCTGCGCCTCTGCCAGTTCGAGAGAAACCATCTCGGCCGTATCAGGCTGGTCGGCCAGATCCACCTTGCCCGCCGCTTGCCGCAAGGATTGCACCGCGCCTGCCACGTCACCCTGTGCTTCGCGCAGATGCGCCTCGGCCATCAGGCCATCGGCCGTGACTTCGATCTTGAACGAGGCCCGGATGGCCGCGGCCGCGTCAGAGGGACGCCCCAGCCGCATGAAGATCTCGGCCAGGTGGGCCTGTAGCTCAGGCGATTCATCGTCGAAAACCAAAGCCCGCTGCAACTCCCCGGCGGCGTCTTCCCAACGCTCCTCCTCTTCGTAGAGGAACGCTCGACTGGCGTGCTCGTAGGCGCTGGCATTCACCGAGCGCGTGACGATCTGCCGGTCGTTGACCAACTTGGTGATGGGCGGTTGGGTGGCGCAAGCCCCCAGGCACACAACCGCCAGGACAAGAAGGACGTGCCTGGCTTTTCGCAAAATCACACCATCAGGCTACCACAGGGTCGGCCAGGTGATGGGTGCTGTCTCGCATGCGCAACCCGCGACAAGTTCACCTCAACTTGATGTTGGGCTTGGGCGGATTGGGCATGTTGGGGCTGATTTGGAACCCCGGGTGCGGTGGCTGGTTGTAGCCTGACTGCTCGAACGATACCTGCGCCCGGTAGGTCGGATCGTGCATGAGCGTGTAGATGCGACGCCTGGTCACATAGGTCGTTGTGAACACGCGCAGGGCCGAGTTATCGGATGTGCGGAGTACCAGTTCCTCGCGCCAATCGCCCAGGAGGTCCGCGCTCAGCACAGGGGTGTTCTTGGTGCCGTTGCACCCCGAGCAATCGCTGCAGGTCAACAAGGTTGAAACGCCGCCAGCCTTGTCAATGTGGTCGGCATCTTCAAGCTCGCGCCATTCGTCGTCGTCCCAGTAGATGAGGAAGTTGCTCCCAGCACTGAACGTGCTGGGGGCTCCGGTGGCGCACAAAACAGAACCAACGCTAGAAGAACACGTCGCGCTGGTCTCGTTGCCCGGGCCTATGTATTCGGCGCGGCCACGACCAGTGGACATACTGTCCGTGATGGAAAAGTAGCTCGTGCAGGTGGCAGCGTCGTGAGCATCCATACCATAAGGGGAGTTCTCGTGAACCGAGAACACGACCATTCCCTTGCCAGAAACGAACGGCCCGACGTCCATGGCATCGCCATGGCCCATTCCTGAGTTGCACTTCAAGACTCCGGTGCTGTCGATGGTAAGTGGCCCGGTAATTATCTCCTGTCCAAGGTCGCCGTCCGTATCTGCGGCCATCAATGAGTGGTTGCCACCGCCAACGTTTGTTGTGCCAGCACTATTGTAGAAACTGGTCACGCTGTCGTAGATCCAGTTCTGCGCCAGCGTCCCCTTCCGGAAGGTCAACGCAGACACCGTCACGCGCGTGTAGTAGCCACGCTGCTGGATGATGCTGGGAAGGCCCGTCGCCACCTTGTTGTCCTTCACGAACGCGAACCCGCCGTTGAAGCGGTCCACCCGGTTGCCGTAGTTGTCGCCCCAATCGCCCACCACCCCGCGGGGCACTGGATAGTCAATCGTTGCCAGTTCCTGACCAGTGGCTCCGGAGAAGACTGTCAGGTACTCGGGTCCGGTCAGAATGTAGCCGGAGGCGTTGCGGTACACAGCACCGTTGTCGACGCCAACAGCAGCAGCGGGGCCCGTGTGCAGATAGTTGCCCTGTCCGTCCTTGGTTCCCGGCGCTGTCTTGCACGCCACTTCTGCCTTCCCGTCGCCGTCGAAGTCGTACACCGAAAACTGGGTGTAGTGCGCGCCAGCGCGAATGTTCGGCCCCAGATCGATACGCCACAGGCGTGTGCCATTCAACTTGTATCCGTCAAGATAGACGTCGTCGGTGATACCCGAACTCGCGTTGTCTTCCGAGTTCGACGGATCCCACTTGAGCACGATGTCCAATTGACCGTCGCCGTCCAGATCGCCCGGGCTACCATCGTTCGCGTTGTACGAGGCAGTAGCAGTAGTGACGGGTGGCGTAAGAGGGATGGTGACATATTGCTGCGACCAAGGCCCGACCGGAGCAGACGGCACGCCCTCGACCCCTTTGATCACGGCGC
>Ga0265316_10000196_pt1 | contig 69947 bp, 56 predicted proteins | sample 4522metaG_FD_202092 | JGI IMG/M metagenome (GOLD analysis project Ga0265316, IMG submission 202092) | Rhizosphere microbial communities from Carex aquatilis grown in University of Washington, Seatle, WA, United States - 4-5-22 metaG | ecosystem: Host-associated > Plants > Roots > Rhizosphere >... | reverse complement strand
CAGCAGGTAGGGCCGCATGCGCTGTACCGGGCAGCCGGCATCGGCGCAGGCGCGCGCCCACTTCTCGGTGCGTGCGCTGTCTTCCACTTTGCTGGCGGCCTTGACCATGGCGTCGATCAGGGCAGGGCGGTCTGCCGGTGCCAGCTTGGGATTGCCCAGCACCGCTTCGAGCGCGCCGATGGCCGCCTCGGGCTGTTGGGCGTCCAGGGCGGCGACCGCGGCCAGGCGGTCGGTGAGCAGCTGTTCGTCGGGATTGAGGTCGGTCAGTGCGCGAACCCCTGAGAGCTTGCGCAGCGCGTCGGCAGGCTTCTTGCCCGACAGTGCTTCCTGGGCGGCTTGCGCCGCCTGAACGACGTCACGCCGGTACTGTGCTTCGGCATGCGCCTTGGGGCAGAAGGGGCCGGTGCCTGTGAGGCCGGCCAGCACGAGGGTCAGGCTCAGGCGCAGGCCGAGGGTGCGGGGGAAGGACAGCGGTGCGTTCATGGGGACTCGCTTGGAGGCTCGCTTGGAAAAAAGCCCCGCACCCTGGCGAGTGCGGGGCAACTCTGCGCTCAAGGAAAACTCAGTCCACGAATTGCTCGGAGCCCACGATGCCGAGCTTGGTCAGCCCGATGCGTTGGGCACTGGCCATCACGCCCATCACGGCTTCGTAAGGGGCTTTGGCGTCCGAGCGGATGTGCAGTTCCGGCTGAGGTTGCTGCACCAGCGCCTGCTGGAGGTGCTGTTCCAGGTCGGCCCGTCCCGTCAGGGGCGTGCCATCCCACAAGATGGTGCGGTTGGCTGCCACCTGGATGTTCACCACCACCGGCTCGACCTTCTTGGCCGATTTCGCGGCGCTCGGCATGTCCAGGTTGACGCTGTGCAACTGGATGGGGATGGTGATGATCAGCATGATGAGCAACACCAGCATCACGTCGATCAGCGGCGTGGTGTTGATGTCCATGATGGGTTCGGGTTCGTCGCTGCGGCTGTTGCCAACGTTCATGCCCATGGTGTGTTTCTCCGATCAGGCTTCAGTTGCCACCGGGTTCGGTGATGAAGCCGACCTTGGTGATGCCAGCGCGCTGCACAACGTACATGACGCGACCGACCGATTCGAAATTGCTTTGCGCATCGCCACGGATCTGCACTTCCGGCTGCGGCTTCTTGGCCGCGAACACCTTCATGCGGTCGAGCAAGTCCGTGGTGTTGCGCATGGGCGTGTCGTAGAGGAAGATGCGCCCGCCGCTGTTGACCGAAATGATCACGTTCTCCGGTTTGGTCTCGCGGATGACGTTGACCTCCTTGGGCAGATTGACCTTGATCGAGGTGGTCACCACCGGGATGGTGATGAGGAAGATGATCAGCAGCACCAGCATCACATCGACCAGCGGGGTCGTGTTGATGGTGCTGAGGACCTCGTCTTCCTCGGAATCGGAGCCGACGTTCATGCCCATGGTGAGTGCCTCTTCGGTGGGTCAGTGCGGGGTGGGGCGGAGGGACGCAGCGCAGGCCGCTCAGTGCTTGCCCGAGGCCAGCAAGACGGCGTGCAGGTCGTCGCCAAAGGCCTTGACGTCTTCCATCACCGACTTGTTGCGGCGCACCAGCCAGTTGTAGCCCAGCACGGCGGGCACGGCCACGGCCAGGCCGATGGCCGTCATGATCAGCGACTCGCCCACGGGGCCGGCCACCTTGTCGATCGAAGCCTGGCCGGACATGCCGATCTTCACCAGGGCGTTGTAGATGCCCCAGACCGTGCCGAACAGGCCGACGAAGGGCGAGCAGGAGCCCACCGTGGCCAGCAGGGCCAGGCCGTCCTGCATGCGGCTTTGCACGTTGCCGATGGCGCGCAGGATGCTGCCCGAGATCCAAGTGTTGAAGTCGATCTTGCCGAGCATGCCCTCGTGCTTGCTGGCGCCTTCCAGGCCCTTTTCGGCGATGTAGCGGAAGGGGCTGTCGGCGTGCAGCTTCTCGGCGCCTTCGCGCACCGAGCCTGACGACCAGAAGCCGTCCTGCACCTTGCGTGCGAAAGCCGCGACCTTGCTCTGCTCGAAGAACTTGGTGACGATCACATACCAGCTGCCCAGGCTCATCAGGGCCAGGATCAGCAGGGTGGCCTTGGCCACGAAGTCCGATTGCGACCACAGGGCGCCGATGCCGTAGGGGTTGTCGGTGCTGTCATGCCCGTCGGCGGGCTTGGCGTTGGGGGTGGACGCTGTCGCCAGGGCGATGGGCGCCGAGGCGTCTGCCGCGGGGGCTTCGGCGCTGGAAACCGCTGCGGTCGTGGCGGCTGCGGTGTCGGCTGCCATGGCAGGAACAGACAGCAGCAAACCGATGGCCAGGCAAGCGCGGCTGGCGTGGGTGATGAGTGCGTGGGTCATGACGGATTGCTCCTCGGAAAAAGCTCGGTGATGGGGCGGTGGGGTGTGGCGCAGTGGACGGCTCATTCGAGGCGCCACGTGTACTTCATGCTGGCCCAGGACTGCTCGGGCTGGCCGTTGAGGGTGCCGGGCTTGAACTGGCAGCGCGACATGGCGGTGCGGGCGGCGTCGTCCAGGCGCTTGAAGCCTGACGTGACCTCGACCTGGGAGTCGATGACGCGGCCGTCCACGTCGATCAAGAAGCGCAATTGCACGGTGCCTTCCTCCTCGGCGCGACGCGAAGCGGCCGGGTAGCTGGGCTTCTCGCAGTTCTGCGCCGCGTTGATGACCGGTGCTGTGCGCACATTGGCCACGGGCGGGGGCGGTGGTGGCGGCGCTGGTGGTGCGGCCACCACCGGCGGGGCAGCCACGGGAGGCGGTGCGGTGGAGACCGAGGCGATCGCGTTGGTGGACGGCGCGTTGGTGTTCACCACCTCAGCCGGCGGCACATAGGCCGGCGGCGGGGGCGGCGGGGCATCGCGCGGCGGCGGGGGCGGCGGCGGTGGTGGGATGTCGGGCTTGGCTTCTTCCAGCAACTGGGCTTCGACCGGGCCGCGGACGACCTTGACGAATTTCTTGGCCAGACCTGAGTTGATCGCCCAGGCGAGCAGCAGGTGCAGCAGGACCACCACGGTCAAGCCCACGGCGTGTTTTCGCGGGTTGCGCTGGCGGCTGGCGTAGTCGGACATGGGGTGGGATCTCCTCGGCGATGCGACGACAGATCGCCATCGCTTTGCAAACGATTGCAATGCTAAGTAGTCGGTGAAATGGGGCGCATCGGTAGATACCCTCTGCATTGGAAATTTGAAGTTGTTCTTGTTTGTCAAGTCGTTAAACGCTGTTGCGCTGCAAAAATAGCCTGTATTTGTTGTTTTAGCAACACCTAGGGAATCCACTTAAGCGGCTTGTGTGTGCTGACCTTGCCTATAAGAGGCGGAGGGTGTGTGCGCATCGTGTTTGTGAAGTTTTGCGATCAACCCGTATTGCAATCGTTTGCAATTCTGGCGAACATGCGTCACCCGCAAGGCCCCAACCGAGGGTCTGGCCTGGGCTGACAGCGGTCGATACGGCGCCTGTGCGACCGGTTCGGCCATCCATCAAGCGAATTGGAGACATCTGTGAAGAACCACACCAAGACCGTCGCTCCCACGAAGATCGCGTTGGCCGCAGCGCTGACCGTGATGCAGGTGGGCGCCGCCATGGCGCAAGAGGCCGCACCAGCCCCCAAGGGTGGCCTCAACCTCGACGAGGTCATCGTCACGGCCACGCCCGAAGCGCGCCCCAAGATGCGCCAGTCCCTGTCGGTCAGCTCGCTCAGCAGCGACCAGATCACCGATTCGGGTGCCACCAGCACCGCTGAAATCCTGCGTTCCATCCCCGGCCTGCGCGCCGAGGCCAGCTCCGGTGAGGGCAATGCCAACGTGACCGTGCGCGGTGTGCCCATCTCGGCCGGTGGCTCGCGCTACGTGCAGTTCCAGGAAGATGGCCTGCCAGTCTTGCTGTTCGGTGATTTCAACTTCATCACGCCCGACATGTTCATCCGCGCCGACTACGGCACGGACGGCCTGGAAGTGGTGCGTGGCGGCTCGGCCTCGACGCTGGCCACCAACGCGGCCGGTGGCGTGATCAACTTCCTGAGCAAGACGGCCGAGCAGCCCGGCGGCTCCGTCGGCGTGACCACCAACGTCGGCAAGGGCACCAGCCGCCGCGTGGACTTCGCCTACGGCACCCGCGTCTCTGAGACCAGCGGCCTGCAATTCAGCGGTTTCCTGCGCAATGGCGAGGGCCTGCGCCAGACCGCCGGTGCCAACCTGGAAAGCGGCGGTCAGGTCCGCGTGGCCTTCAACAAGGACCTCGGCGGTGGCAACAACGCCAAGCTGTACCTGAAGGTGCTGGACGACAAGACCCCGACCAACCTGCCGGTGCCGGTGCGCGTGGTCAACGGCAAGATCCAACAGCTGGATGGCGTGGACCCCCGCACCTTCTCGCCCTATGCCAGCAACCTGCCCACGGTGCCGAACTTCGGGCAGTTCGGCGGCAAGCCTGCGGACATCAACAACGGCATCCGCTCCAAGACCACGGCTTTCGGTGGCGAGTTCAACCTGAATGTGGGCGATGGCTGGTTGGTCAACGAGAAGTTCCGCATCTCGCGCAACTCCGGTGAATTCAACGGCATCCTGCCGAACAACTACGCCGATGGTGCGTCCAATCCCACGAGCAACAGCCAGAGCAGCTACAACGCGCTGTACCTTGGCGCGCGCTTCAACGATGCGGGCCTGTCGGTCAACGACGTGAAGGCAACCAAGGCCTGGCAGGTCGCAGACGGCAAGCTGACCACCACGGGCGGCTTGTTCCTGGCCAGCCAGAAGCTGAACCTGGATTGGGAAATCGGTGGTTTCTCGTCCACCCTGCCGGTCAACAGCGGCACCACCTACGGCACGTACAGCAGCTTCTACAAGCGCGCGCTGAACCTGACGTACGACTCGGTGGCACCGTACATGGCCCTGGGTTTCGAGAAAGGTGACTGGAACTTCGACGCCAGCGCCCGCCAGGACCGCCAGCACGTCACCGGCACCTACCAAGGCGGCAGCGACCCGGTCAATGGCGTGGACTACCGCTCCACGCTGGAGTCCTACTCCCTCGGTGCCAACTACAAGCTGACCAAGGACCTGGCCACCTTCGCGCGCATCAGCCGCGGTGGCGCGCTGCCAAGCGACCGCAAGACGCTGGAGTCCTTCCCCAGCAGCTGCGGCAACCACTGCCTGGTGGGTGTGAAGGTCGAGCCTTACCACGTCACCCAGTACGAGGGCGGTATCAAGTTCCGCCAGGGCAACCTGAGCACCTTCGTGACGCTGTTCCATGCCAAGACAACGGAAAGCAATGCCGACATCGTCAACAACGGTGGCGCCACCACCGTGAACCGCTACGAAGCGACGGGTGTGGAAGTCGAGTCCGGCTACCGCATGGGCAACTTCCGCATCAACGGCGGCGTGACCCTGACCGATGCCAAGGTGAAGGACAGCAAGAACATGCCGTACATCGGCAAGGCACCTAACCGCCAAGCCAAGGTGATCTTCCAGGTGGCGCCGAGCTACTCGCTGGGTCCGATCACCGTGGGTGCATCGGTGGTGGGCACGACGAAGTCGCGCGACGGTCAGACCACCGCGCTGGAAGTCGAACTGCCGGCCTACACCTATGTGAACGCTTTCGCTCGCTATGAGCTGAACGCGTCCACCTCGGTGAGCCTGGCGGCCAACAACCTGTTCGACAAGGTGGGCTACACCGAGTCCAACACCGATCGTGCCGCTGCCCGTTCGATCAATGGCCGCACCGTCAGCCTGTCGCTGCGCCACAACTTCTGATCCTCTCCTGAGCGACCCGGGCTGGTCACGAGCTGGCCCGGGTGCGCGTTGTGGATGCGGATGCGTCCTCCCTTTGCACGATGGGTGACACCATGTCTCTTGAAGGTACGGCTTCGCGCGAACTGTGCGATCCCTCCTGGCCGGCTGCGGTGCTCGATCACCTCGACACCCTGACCGCGCCCCGGGCAGCGTTGCTGAAGCAGCGCCTGCGCCACCAATTCCCCCTGCTGCGCTCGAGCCTGCAGCAGGTGTACGGCCAGCATGCGGGCTTCGATGCAATCCTGTCGGCCGTGCTGCTGCAAGCGGTGCACAGCGCCGCGCAGCGCGACGACGAGCTGTGGGCCCTCGATGTGGCCCGCGAAGCCCGTCCAGCCTGGTTGCACGATGGCCTGGTGGGCTACTGCGCCTACACCGACAAATTCGCGGGCACCTTGCAAGGCGTGGCCGCCCGCGTGCCTTACCTGCAGGAGTTGGGCGTCAGCTACCTGCACCTGCTGCCCTTCCTGAAAGCCGGCCAAGGCGCCAACGACGGCGGCTTTGCCGTGGCGAGCTTCGACGAGGTCGAGCCGGCGCTGGGCAGCATGAGCGACCTGCGTGCGCTGTGCCGCACCCTGCGCGGTGCTGGCATCAGCCTGTGCAGCGACTTCGTGCTCAACCACATTTCGCACGACCACGCCTGGGCGCAAGCCGCCTTGCGCGGCGATGAGCGCTACATCGGCTATTTCCACTGGCTGCACAGCGAGGCCTCCGTGGCCGAGCGCGAGCGCCACCTCAACCAGGTCTTTCCTGGTACTGCGCCGGGCAACTTCACCTGGGTGCCAGAGCGTCGGGCCTGGGCCTGGACGACCTTCTATCCCTACCAATGGGATTTGAACTATGCCAACCCGGCGGTGTTCGCCGACATGGCTGCGGCCATGCTGAACCTGGCCAACCACGGCGTGGAATCTTTCCGCCTGGATTCCACCGGCTACCTGTGGAAGCGCGAGGGCACGGATTGCCTCAACCAGCCCGAAATCCACCACCTGCTGCAGGCTTTGCGCTGCCTGTGCGCCATCGCCGCGCCGGCCGTGGTGCTCAAGGCCGAGGCCATCATGCCCACGCGCGAGCTGCCGCCGTACTTCGGCTTGGGCCCGGTTCGGGGCCCTGAGTGCCACGTGGCTTACCACTCCAGCTTGATGGCGGCGGCATGGTTGTCGCTGTCGGAGGGCGACGCGTCCGCGGTGCACGAGGTGCTGCGCAACACGCCCGACTTGCCCGAAGGCTGCGCCTGGCTGAGCTATGTGCGCTGCCACGACGACATCGGCTGGAACGTGCTGCGGCCCGAGTTGGCGGCGCTGGGCAGCGATCCGGGTGAGCGCCTGGCGCAAGCCTCGCGCTTTTTCGCTGGGCAGGCGCCGGGCAGCTTGGCCCGCGGCGCGGCTTTCCAGGCCAGCGACACCCGCGCCGTGCACGGCACCAATGGCATGACGTTGGCCCTCACGGGTCTGCCTGTGGGCGGCCATGGCAGCCCCGATGCAGCCATGGCACAAATGCACCTGCTGTACGCCCTGGCTTTCTTCGTGGGCGGCCTGCCGCTCATCTACATGGGCGATGAATTGGGACAGGACAACGTCGCGCAGAAAGAGTTGGATGCGCGACAGGGCCCCGATGGCCGCGAGCTCCACCGCCCCTGGCTGGACGAGGCCGCTCTGGCCCAGCGCCACGACCCGGCCACCTTGTCAGGTCGGTGCTTCGCCATGCTCAGCGGTCTGGTTCGCCAGCGTCGTGCGCAATTGCAGCAGGGTGCACCGATCGCGCTGCGCGCCCTCGACAGCGGGTGCCCGGCGGTGCTGGTGCTGCGGCGCTCTCAGGCCGTGGGCGTCTTCAACTTCGGCGCCAGCCCTGTCTTGCTGGACCTGGCGGCGCTGGGCCTCGGTTTGAACGAACCGGCCCGCTTGCTCACGCCCCACGAGGCCGTGTGGTTGAACCTGCCCGACACACGTCCCGATCACGTTGACCTGTCCGATCAGATCGGCTCACCCCAGGCATGATGCGCTGAGCGCCCCACAGGACACCAGGAGCCTCCATGTCCCTGAAAAAGCCTTTCTTGACGCTGTGGCAGTTGCTCAGCATGAACCTCGGGTTCTTTGGCATCCAGTACAGCTTCGGGCTGCAGCAGGCCAACATGAGCCCGATCTACAAGTTCCTCGGCGCCGACGAGGCAAGCTTGCCGCTGCTGTGGCTGGCCGGCCCCGTCACCGGCTTGATCGTGCAGCCCATCATCGGTGCCATGAGCGACCGCACCGACAGCCGCTGGGGCCGTCGCACGCCGTACTTCCTGATCGGGGCCTTGCTGTGCAGCCTGGGCTTGCTGGCCATGCCCTTCAGCCCGACGCTGTGGTTCGCGGCTGGCCTGTTGTGGATCCTGGACGCGGCCAACAACGTGACCATGGAGCCCTACCGCGCCTACGTCAGCGACCGCCTGGAGCGCACGCAGCACTCGGCCGGTTTCCTCATCCAGAGCGCCTTCACCGGCCTGGCCCAGACGCTGGCCTACCTCACGCCCAGCCTGCTGGTGTGGTGGGGCCTGGACCGCGACGCTGTGGGCAGCAATGGCATCCCGCAGGCCACCTTGATCGCGTTCATGATCGGCGCGGTGATGTCGATCGCCACGGTGTGGTGGTCGGTGAAGTCCACGCCCGAGCTGCCTTTGACGCCCGCCGAACGGGCCGAGATGCGCGCCCGACCGAGCGGCTTCATGGCCACGCTGCGCGAGATCGCCGAGGCCGTCAAAGACATGCCGCCCACCATGCGCCGCCTGTGGTGGATGAAGCTGTTCCAGTGGTACGGCATGCTGTGCTACTGGATCTACATCGTGCCTGCGCTGGCCAAGTCCATGTTCGATGCCAGCGATGCGGCCTCGGCGGGCTTCCGCGAAGCGGGCTTGCTCAACGGCCAGATCGGGGGCTTCTACAACTTCGTGGCCTTTGTGTCGGCCTTCGCCATGATCCCCTTCAGCCGCCGCTTCGGTCCGGCGCGCGTCCATGCCCTGTGCCTGACGCTGGCTGGCATCGGCATGTGGTGCCTGCCAGGCATCCACGACAAGGCCTGGCTGTTCGTGCCGATGTTGGGTGTCGGTCTGGCCTGGGCCAGCATCATGGGCAACCCCTACATCCTGCTGGCCGACAGCATCCCGGCGGCCCGCGTGGGCGTCTACATGGGTCTGTTCAACACCTTCATCGTGCTGCCCATGATCCTGCAGATGCTGACGCTGCCGCTGTACTACCAGTCGCTGCTGGGCGGTGACCCGCGCAAGGTGGTGCAGCTGGCCGGCGTGCTGCTCGTCATCGCGGCAGGCTTCGCCTTGCGCTTGCACCGCAAGCCATGAACCCAGGACACGCCCCATGAGCACCTCCGAACCCCGTCCCGGCACCCTGGACATCGTCATCTTCGGCGGCAGTGGCGACCTCGCCTTCCGCAAGCTGCTGCCCGCGCTGTTCATGGCCTTCGTGCACGACCGCCTGGAAGCCGGCACCCGCATCGTCGGCGTGGGCCGCCAGGCCTGGTCGCGCGAGGAATACCTGGCCTTCATCGACCGGCAGTCGCGCGCCTTCATCGACGCCGCGGCCTTCACCGAAGCGGCCTGGCAGCGATTCCTGGGCCAGCTGACCTACCGCTGCCTGGACGCCACCCGCGCCGAGGACTACGCCAGCCTGCACGACACGCCGCGCGCCGAGGTGCAGCGCGTGTTCTACCTGGCCACGGCCCCCAGCCTGTTTTCGCAGATCGGCGCGAACCTGGCGGCGGCCGGTCTGATCGATGCGCGTTCGCGCGTGGTGCTGGAAAAACCCCTGGGCACCGACCTGGCCTCGGCCCGCGCCATCAACGCCGACATGGCCCAGCACTTCAGCGAAGGCCAGATCTACCGCATCGACCACTACCTCGGCAAGGAAACGGTGCAGAACCTCATGGTGCTGCGCTTTGGCAACGCCATCTTCGAGCCGCTGTGGCGCGCGCCTTTCATCAAGAGCGTGCAGATCACGGTGGCAGAGGCCGTCGGCGTGGGCAGCCGAGCTGGCTTCTACGACGGCGCAGGCGCCCTGCGCGACATGGTGCAAAACCACCTGCTGCAGCTGCTGTGCATCGTGGCCATGGAGCCGCCCGTCTCGCTCGACCCCGACGATGTGCGCGACGAGAAGCTGCGCGTGCTGCGTTCGCTGCGCAAGATGGCGCTGGACGATGTGCGCCGCGACACCGTGCGCGGCCAGTACGTGGCCGGCGTGGCCGAAGGCCTGCCGGCGCGCGGCTACCGCGAGGAAGACAACGTCCCGCCCGACAGCCGCACCGAAACCTTCGTGGCCCTCAAGGCGCAGATCAACAACGCCCGCTGGGCCCACGTGCCCTTCTTCCTGCGCACCGGCAAGCGCATGCAGACGCGCCGCTCGGAGATCATCGTCGAGTTCGCGCGCCAGCCGTTTTCCATCTTCCCGACGCAGTCCATGGGCACGCCCAACCGCCTCATCATCAGCCTGCAGCCGGAAGAATCCATCCAGTTGGAGGTGATGGTCAAGGAGCCTGGTTCGGGCATGGTGCCGCGCGCCGTGAAGCTGGAGCTGGACTTGCTGTCCACCTCCGACAAGCGCCGCGCCGAGGCCTACGAGCGCCTGCTGATGGACGTGATCAAGGGCCGCCTGACCCACTTCATGCGCCGCGACGAGCTGGAGGCCGCCTGGACCTGGGTGGAGCCCATCCTTGATGGCTGGAAGCTGCTCGATGACAGACCCCGCGACTACACTGCTGGCACCTGGGGCCCTGCGGCTTCGTCGGCCCTGATGGCGCGCGAAGACCTGGCCTGGTTCGAGGAGTCCTGAGCGTGCACACCGCTGAAATGGTGGCGCTGGCGCAGTCGCGCTGGCCCCATGTCGAGATCCATTGTCCGCCCGTGGACGAGGCCGTCGCCCGGCTGGCCGATGACATCGCCGCGCGGTTGCGCGAGGCCATCGAGGCTCGCGGCCAGGCGCTGCTGTGCGTGTCAGGTGGCAAGTCGCCGGTGGCCTTGTTCGAGGCCTTGCGCGCCTTGCCGCTGGCGTGGTCGCAAGTCACGGTCACCCTGGTCGATGAGCGCTGCGTGTCACCCGAGCACCCCGACAGCAACGCCCGCCTGGTGCGCGCGCACCTGCTGCAAGGGGCTGCGGCCCAGGCCCGCTTCGTGCCGTGGATCGACACACCGGTCCCCTCGCTGGCAGACGCCGCTGCGCATGCGAACGCGCGGGTGGCAGCTTTGTCCGTGCCCGACGTGCTGGTGCTGGGCATGGGCACCGACGGTCACACGGCCTCGCTTTTCCCGCATTCGCCCGACCTGGCCCGTGCGCTCGACTTGGCCACGCCCATGTGCGTCTGTGCCATGCGCTTGCCCGAGCCACCGCCCCAGCCCCACCATCCCCGCCTGACGCTGACGCTGGCGCAGATCCTGCGCGCACGCTGCCTCGTGCTGCCTGTGCAAGGCGCCGACAAGCTGGCCGTGCTGGGCCAGGCCGCGCGTGACCGCAACCGGCCTGGCGTGGACGCACTGCCCATCTCCCACATCCTCCACCAGACCACCACGCCGGTGAACCTGTGGTTGCCCTTTTGAGGTGCCCATGACCGCTCCCGCCCCGTCCCCTGCCGTGCCCCTGCACCCGGAACTGCTGCGCATCACCGAGCGCATCCGCCAGCGCAGCGTGGCCACCCGCCAGGCTTACCTGGCCATGATCGACAGCGCGCGCCGCCCCGGTGCCTACCGCGCCGGCATGGGTTGCGCCAACATGGCCCACGCCTTCGCGGCCATGCCCGCGTCCGACAAGCTGGTGCTCAACCAGGAGCGCCAGCCCAACCTGGGCGTGGTCACGGCCTACAACGACATGCTCTCGGCCCACCAGCCCTACGAGCACTACCCCGAGCGCATCCGCGCCGCGGCCCGCGCACTCGGTGCCACGGCCCAGGTCGCTGGCGGTGTGCCCGCCATGTGCGATGGCATCACCCAGGGCGAAGACGGCATGGAGCTGTCGCTGTTCTCACGGGATGTCATCGCCCTGGCCACGGCGGTGGCGCTGTCGCACAACGTGTTCGATGCGGCCTTGTGCCTGGGCGTGTGCGACAAGATCGTGCCCGGCCTCTTCATGGGCGCGCTGCAGTTCGGCCACCTGCCGGTGGTCTTCGTGCCCGCCGGGCCCATGACCTCGGGCCTGTCGAACGACGCCAAGGCCAAGGTGCGCCAGGAGTACGCGCAGGGCAAAGTGGGCCGCGAGGCGCTGCTGGCCTCCGAGCAGGCGGCCTACCACGGCGCCGGTACCTGCACCTTCTATGGCACGGCCAACTCCAACCAGATGCTCATGGAGATCATGGGCCTGCACTTGCCCGGCTCGTCCTTCGTGAACCCGGGCACGCCCTTGCGCGATGCCCTCACCGATGCGGCCGTTCAGCGGGCCGTGGCCATGGGTCAGCCGGGGCAGCAGCACAGCGGCATGGGGCATTGGGTCAATGAACAGGTCATCGTCAACGGCCTGGTCGGCCTGCTGGCCACGGGCGGCTCGACCAACCACACCCTGCACCTGGTCGCCATGGCGCGCGCCGCCGGCATCCTCATCGACTGGGATGATTTCGCCGAGCTCTCGGCCTGTGTGCCGCTGCTGGCCCGCGTCTACCCCAACGGCCAGGCCGATGTGAACCACTTCCACGCCGCCGGGGGCATGGGCTTTTTGATGCGTGAGCTGCTCGACGCCGGACTGCTGCACGAGGACGTGGGCACCATCCTGGGACCCGGCCTGCGCGCCTGGACCCGCGAGCCCTGGCTGGACGGTGGCGAGGCGGGCGGTCGGGATGGCGGTCATTTGGCCTGGCGCGACGTGCCCGCCGTGTCGGCCGACCTCGACGTGCTGCGCCCCGCGGCCCAGCCCTTCAGCGCCGATGGTGGCCTGCGCCTGCTCCAGGGCAACCTGGGCCGCGCGGTGGTCAAGGTTTCGGCCGTCAAACCGGCCCACCGGGTGGTGCGTGCGCCGGCGCTGGTCTTCACCGACCAAAAGCAGCTGGACGTGCGCTTCAAGGCCGGCGAGCTGGAGCGCGACTTCATCGCCGTCGTGCGCGAGCAGGGGCCGCGCGCCAACGGCATGCCCGAGCTGCACAAGCTCACGCCCGTGCTCGGCGTGCTGCAGGACCGCGGCTTCCATGTGGCGCTGCTCACCGACGGCCGCATGTCGGGCGCGTCTGGCAAGGTGCCGGCGGCCATCCACCTCAGCCCGGAGGCGCTGGACGGCGGCCCCATCGCCCGCATCGAGGAGGGCGACATGGTCACGCTCAACTGCGACACGGGCGAGCTGCGCCTGGAGGTGGACGATGCCACCCTGGCCGCGCGCACGCCGTGCTTGTCGGGATCGGCATCGGACGGGCAACCCGGCTGGTTGCACCATGGCCGCCAGGTGTTCGCGCTGTTCCGCCAGAACGCCGCGCCGGCGGAGCAGGGCGCCTCGCCGCTGTGGCCGGTCCGCCACTGAGCCCCATCTTCAGACCGAACCGAAGCATTTTCCGGAGCCTCCCGATGTCCCTCCATCCCACCTTGACCCCGCCTGCCTTCACCTCCCGCGTGGTGCCGGTCATCGTCATCACCGACGTGGCTCAGGCCGTGCCGCTGGCGCACGCCCTGCTCGCCGGTGGCGTCGATGTCATGGAGATCACGCTGCGCCACGCGGCCGGTCTGCCCGCCATCGAGGCCGTGGCCCGCGCCGTGCCGCAGATGCACGTCGGCGCCGGCACCGTGACCCGCGCCGACGAGGTGCGCCGTGTGAAGGACGCGGGTGCCAGCTTCGCCTTGTCGCCCGGCATGACCGACGCGCTCGTGCAGGCCGCCTTCGACGCCGAGATGCCCTTCATGCCCGGCGTGATGACGCCCGGCGAGGTCATGCGCGCCCGCGACCACGGCTTCCGCTTCGTCAAGCTCTTCCCCGCCGAACAGGCCGGTGGCCTGGGCATGCTCAAAGCGCTGGGCGGCCCGCTGGGCGACATGCGCTTCTGCCCCACGGGCGGTGTGTCGGTGGACAACATGGCCGCCTTCCTGCGCCTGCCCAACGTGGCCATGGTCGGGGGCTCGTGGTTGACGCCTGTGGCCTTGCTGGAAGCGGGCCGTTGGGACGAGGTCACGCGCCTGGCGCGCGCGGCCACCGAGGCCGCCGTGGCGGCTGTGGCCGCTTGAGCGCGGCCTGAAATCTGCGACCTGCCCGCCGCGCTCCCGCACCAGGTGTCCACGATGTCCCAGCCCATGCCCCCGACTTTCGTTCCCGCAGCGCAGCGCCCCGCCTGGCAGGCGCTGGCCCGCCTGGCCGCGCAAGCCCAGCCGCACCTGCGCGAGCGCCTGCAGCAGCCCGGCCGCGCCGAGGCCTTCCGTGCCGAAGGCGCCGGCCTGACGCTGGACTTCAGCCGCCAGTGCGTGGACGAGGCCACCGTCGATGCGCTGTTGGCCCTCGCTGACGACAGCGGTGTGATGGCGCAGGCCCAGACCATGTTCCGCGGTGAGCCCATCAACGCCACCGAGGGCCGTGCCGTGCTACACGTGGCCCTGCGCGGCAGCGAGCAGCCCGATCCAGCCTGGGGTGAGGTGCTGGCAGCGGAGGTCCGCACCGAGCTCGACCGCGTCTGCCATGCCGCCGAGGCCTTGCGCAGCGGGGCCTGGCGTGGCCACAGCGGCGAGCGCATCACCGACGTCGTCAACCTGGGCATCGGCGGCTCCGATCTGGGGCCGCGCATGGTGTGCGAGGCGCTGGTGCCACTGTCGGCTCAGCCGCCCCTGCGCGTGCACTTCGTCTCCAACCCCGATGCCTGGTCGCTGCACACCGTGCTGGCTGGGCTCGATCCGGCCCGCACCGCCTTCGTGGTGCAAAGCAAGACCTTCACCACCCAGGAGACGTTGACCCTGGCGGCGTCCGCCCGTGACTGGGTGCTGGCCTCCGGCTGCAGCGCCGAGCAATTGCCTGCGCACTTCCTTGCCGTCACGGCCAGGCCCGAACGCGCGCAGGCCCTGGGCTTCACGCCCGAGCGCACCCTGCGCATCTGGGACTGGGTGGGCGGTCGTTACTCGGTGTGGTCGGCCATCGGCCTGCCCGTGGCCATCGCCGTGGGCGAGGCCGTGTTCCGCCAACTGTTGGCTGGGGGCCGCGCCATGGACACCCACTTCCTGGCCGCGCCCCCACGGCGCAACCTGCCGCTGCTGATGGCGCTGCTGGGCGTGTGGAACCGCAATTTCCTGGCGGCACCCACGCAGCTCATCGTGCCTTACGCCAGCTTGCTGTCCCGCTTCGTGCCCTTCGTGCAGCAGATGGACATGGAGTCCAACGGCAAGTCCACGCAGGTCGATGGCCAGCCTGTGACCGTGGGCACCGGCCCCATCGTCTGGGGTGGTCTGGGCATCGACGGCCAGCACGCTTACTTCCAGCTCGTGCACCAGGGCAGCCACCGCATCCCGGTGGATTTCATTGGCGAGCGCCGCAGCACCGCGCCCTTGCCCGGGGCCGCCGAGCACCACCGCGTCGTGCTGCTCAACCTGAACGCGCAAGCCCAGGCCCTGGCGCTGGGCCGCGATGCCAGCGCCACCGCCGCCGAGTTGCGTGCCGCGGGCCTGCCCGAGGACGAGGTGCAGCGCCTGCTGCCCCATCGCACCTTCCGTGGCGACGTGCCCAGCAACATCCTATGGGTGGACACGCTCACGCCCCAGGCGCTGGGTGCGCTCATCGCGCTGTACGAGCACAAGGTGTTCTGCCAGGCTGCGCTGTGGGGCATCCACGCCTTCGACCAGTGGGGTGTGGAGCTGGGCAAGTCCATGGCCCAGGCGATGGAGCGCCAGCATGTTTGAGTCGGTGCAGGCTGGCGCCTCGGCGCCCTCGTCCTTCCCGCGCCTGCTGGGCGACATCGGTGGCACCAACGCCCGCTTCGGCTGGCAGGCCTCGGCCGAAGCGCCCATCGCGCAGGTGCAGGTGCTGCCCTGCCTGGAGCACGTCACCCTGCTCGATGCCATCCGCGCCTATCTGCAACAGCAGGGCTTGCCGGTGCCGCCGTGTGCGGCCCTGGGCATCGCCAACCCGGTGACGGGCGATGCCGTGCGCATGACCAACCACGCCTGGGCCTTCACCATCTCCGGCCTGCGCGAGGCCTTGGGCCTGCAGCGCCTGCTCTTCGTCAACGACTTCACCGCGCTGGCCTTGTCCTTGCGCACCTTGCCGCCCGACGCGCTCCGCACGGTGGGCGGCGGCCAGCCTGTGCCCGATGCGGCCATCGCGCTGCTGGGGCCCGGCACCGGCCTGGGTGTGTCGGGCCTTTTGCCGGTCGATGGCGGCCGCACCTGGTGGCCCATCGCAGGCGAGGGTGGCCACGTCACCCTGAGCGCGCGCACCGAGCGCGAATTCCGCGTCGTCCAGGCCCTGCAAGCGCGCTACGGCCATGTCTCCGCCGAGCGCGTGCTGTCAGGGGCTGGCCTGGTCGACCTGTACCACGCGCTGCTGGGCATCGAGGGCAAGGCGGGCATCGAGATCGTCTCGCCCGCGCAGGTGCTGGAGCGCGCCCGCGAGCACCCCGCCTCCACCGCCAACGAGGCGCTCGACCTGTTCTGCGCCTTCCTCGGCAGCGTGGCCGGCGACCTGGCCCTGACGCTGGGCGCCCGCGGCGGCGTTTATATTGGCGGTGGCATCGTGCCTCGCCTGGGCGAGCGTTTTGCCGCATCCCCGTTCCGAAACCGTTTCGAAGACAAGGGCCGGTTCAAAGCCTACCTGCAAGCCATCCCGACCTGGGTCATCGACAGCCCGGTGTCGCCGGCCTTGCAAGGGGCTGCGCAGGCGCTGACCTTGCACCTGCCGATGAGCCCCCGTTGAGCTCGCCCCTGCCTTCGCCTCCGTCTCAACCCTGAGCCGACCGCCCCTACCCGAGGCGCCTGCTCGCTGAACTGAACACCGCTGGCGATCCCGGCGGTGCATGTCCATGAACGTTTCACGCAAGACCGACACCGAAGCCCCCCTGGTCGAAGACATCCGCTTCCTGGGCACTTTGCTGGGCGATGTCATCCGCGAACAGGAAGGCCGCCCCGCTTACGAACTTGTCGAGCAGGTGCGCAAGCTCTCCGTGGCTTTCCGCCGCGATGCCGACCAGGACGCCGACAAGGCGCTCAAGAAGTTGCTCAAGGGCCTGAGCGCTGACCAGACGGTCAGCGTTGTGCGCGCCTTCACCTACTTCAGCCACCTGGCCAACCTGGCCGAAGACCGCCACCACATCCGCCGCCGCGAGGTGCATGAACGCGCCGGCCGCAGCCACGAGGGCAGCATCGAGGCCTGCTTCCAGCGCCTGCGGGATGCGGGCATCGCGCCGCGCAGCATCGCGCAAACGCTGACCACCGCCTACGTCGCGCCCGTGCTCACCGCCCACCCGACCGAGGTGCAGCGCAAGAGCATCCTCGACGCCGAGCGCGACATCGCCCGCCTGCTCACCGAGCGTGACGCCATCCGCGCCCGCCAGGTCGTCAACCCGCAAGACGCCCTGTGCCCGCGCGAGCTGGCCGCCAACGAGGCCGCCATCCGCGCGCGCATCACCCAGCTGTGGCAGACGCGGCTGCTGCGCTTTTCCAAGCTCACGGTGGCCGACGAGGTCGAGAACGCCATGGGTTACTACGAGTCCACCTTCCTGCGCGAGATCCCCAAGCTCTACGCCGACCTGGAGCGCGAACTCGGCGCCCACCCCGTGGCCAGCTTCCTGCGCATGGGCCAGTGGATCGGCGGTGACCGCGATGGCAACCCCAACGTCTCGGCGCAAACGCTCTCGCATGCCCTGGGCCGCCAGGCCGAGGTCGCCTTGCGCTTTTACCTGACCGAGGTGCACCACCTCGGCGCAGAGCTGTCGCAGTCGCACCGCCTGGTCGATGCCTCCGCGGCCATGCAGGCCCTGGCGCAACGCTCGCCCGACCGCAGCGAGCACCGCAGCGACGAGCTCTACCGCCGTGCCCTCATCGGCGTCTACGCCCGCCTGGCCGCCACCCTGCAGGGCCTGACCGGCGAAGAGGCCGCGCGCCATGCCGTCGAGCCGCAAGACCCCTACGCCGATGCCGCCGAGTTCCTCGCCGACCTGCGCACCATCGAGGCCTCGCTGCGCGCCCATCATGGCGACGTGCTGGTGACGCCGCGCCTGCAGCCGCTGCTGCGCGCCGTCGAGGTTTTCGGCTTCCACCTGGCCACCGTCGATTTGCGCCAGAGCTCCGACCAGCACGAGCGCGTGGTCAGCGAGCTGCTGGCCACCGCCCGCATCGCGCCCGATTACAGTGCCCTGTCGGAAGACGACAAGCGCGCCGTGCTGCTGCGCCAGCTCAACGACGCCCGCCCGCTGCGCGTGCCTACCGCGGCGTACAGCGAGCACACCGTGGCCGAGCTGGCCATCTTCGAGCGCGCCCGCGAGATGCGCCAGCGCTTCGGCGCCGACGCCATCCGCCACTACATCATCAGCCACACCGAAACCGTCAGCGACCTGCTGGAGGTGCTGTTGCTGCAAAAGGAAGTGGGCCTGATGTCGGGCACCCTGGACGATGGCGGCCTGGCCGACCTGATCGTCGTGCCCCTGTTCGAGACCATCGAGGATCTGCGCAACGCCCCGGTCATCATGCGCGCCTTCTACAGCCTGCCCGGTGTGGCGGCCCTGGTGCAGCGTGGCGGTGCCGAGCAGGACGTCATGCTCGGCTACTCCGACAGCAACAAGGACGGCGGCATCTTCACCAGCAACTGGGAGCTCTACCGCGCCGAGATCGCGCTGGTCGCCCTGTTCGACGAGCTCACCCAGCACGGTTTGAAGGAAGCCGGTGTGCCGCCCACGGCCGTGCAGTTGCGCATGTTCCATGGCCGCGGTGGCACCGTGGGCCGCGGCGGTGGCCCCAGCTACCAGGCCATCCTGGCCCAGCCTCCGGGCACGGTGCGCGGCCAGATCCGCCTGACCGAGCAGGGCGAGGTGATCGGCTCCAAGTACGCCAACCCCGAGATCGGCCGACGCAACCTCGAAACCCTGGTGGCTGCCACGCTGGAGGCCACCCTGCTGCAGACCGCGCAAACCGCGCAGGTCGCCACGCCCGCCTTCCTGCAGACGGCGGCCACGCTCTCGCAGGCCAGCATGGACGCCTACCGCGCCCTGGTTTACGAGACCCCGGGCTTCGCCGACTACTTCTTCCAGGCCACGCCCATCCGCGAAATCGCCGAGCTGAACATCGGCTCGCGTCCGGCCTCGCGCAAGGCGCTCAAGGGCATCGAGGACCTGCGCGCCATCCCCTGGGGCTTCGGCTGGGGGCAGAGCCGCATCACCCTGCCGGGCTGGTATGGCTTCGGTTCGGCCGTGCAGGCCTTCCTGAACGCCGGTGGCGAGCCGGGCCGCAAGAAGGCCCTGGCCTTGCTGCAGAAAATGCACCGGCAGTGGCCCTTCTTCCGCACCCTGCTGTCCAACATGGACATGGTGCTGGCCAAGAGCGATCTGGCGCTGGGCTCGCGCTACGCCAGCCTGGTGGACGATGGCCGCCTGCGCAAGAAGGTGTTCACGCAGATCGAGGCCGAGTGGCAGCGCACCGCCGAGGCGCTGGCCCTCATCACCGGTGAGCCGCAACGCCTGGCGCACAACGCGGCCCTGGCGCGGTCCATCCGCCACCGCTTCCCCTACATCGACCCGCTGCACCACCTGCAGGTCGAGTTGGTGCGACGCTACCGGGCGGGCCAGACGGACGAGCGGGTGCGCACCGGCATCCACATCTCCATCAACGGCATCGCGGCGGCACTGCGCAACACCGGTTGAGCCGCGCGGGCTGACCTGGCGCAAAGCAGGGGCGGGGGCGACACAGTTCTTTACCGCCACGCCACCCCTGCTTTACGACCGGCGCGCAAGATGTCTCCATGTTCAGGCCATCCCTGGCCTGTTTCGCACGGAGACCTCCATGACCCACCTGCCCACGTCCGCCACCTCAGCCGCCACCCGCAGCGGCCCGCGCGCCCTGCGCACCACCGTGATCGCCTCGGCCCTGGCGCTGGCTGCCGTCGCGCTCAGCCTGGGTGCCGGTGCCCAAGCCTTCGCCGCCGACAAGGCTGGCGACAAGCCCACCGTCCCTGCCGCGGCCGCATCGGCCCCTCGGATGGCGCCAGGCATGCACCATGGCATGGGCCAAGGCGAGCACGGTGAACACGGTGGCATGGGCATGATGCCCTTCGGTCGCCACCTCGACCACCTGCTCACCGAAGTCAAGGCCAGCGACGCCCAGCGCCAGCAAATCAAGCAGATCACCGACAAGGCCCGCGCCGACATCCAGGCCCTGCACGAACAAGGTAAGGGCCTGCACGAGCGCACCATGGCCCTGTGGACGGCGCCCAAGCTCGACGCTGCCGAGGCCGAGAAGCTGCGCCAGCAAATGCTCGCCCAGCACGACCAGGTCAGCAAGCGCATGACCCAGGCCATGCTCGACGTGGGCAATGTGCTGACGCCCGAGCAACGCGCCAAGGCCGCCGAGCTGATCAAGGCGCACCGGGCCCACATGGGTGACCGGGGCGGTGACGGCAAGGGCGGACGCATGGGCAAGGGTGGTCCGCATGACCACGCTGGCCAACCCGGTATGGACCACTGAGCCCGGAGCGCGCGACAATGTCGGACATGAGCGAGCACATCCTGCTGATTGACGACGACCTGCGCCTGAGCGCCATGGTCGGTGACTACCTGCACAGCCACGGCTACCAGGTCTCCTCCGCGCCGAGCCTGACCGCGGGGCGCGAGTTGCTGGCGCGCCAGGCGGTCGACGCCCTGGTGCTGGACCTGATGCTGCCCGATGGCGATGGGCTCGACCTCTGCCGCGAGTTGCGTGCCTCGCCCCGAACGCGCACGCTGCCGGTGCTGATGCTCAGCGCCCGCGGCGAGCCGACCGACCGCATCGTCGGCCTGGAAATCGGTGCGGACGACTACCTCACCAAGCCCTTCGAGCCGCGCGAGTTGCTGGCCCGTGTGCGCGCGCTGCTGCGTCGCACCTCGGCCCACCCCGAAGACGCCGATGTCTGGCGCTTCGGCCGCCTGGAAATCGACACCGGCCTGCGCCAGGTGCGTCTGGGCAACGAGCCCTGCGACCTGACCTCCTACCAGTACGACCTGCTCAGCGTGATGGCCCAGCACCCAGGGCGCGTGCTCAGCCGCGACCAGATCATGGACGCGCTGAAAGGCCACCCGCTGGAAGCCTTCGACCGCTCCATCGACGTCCACATCTCGCGCATCCGCGCTGCCATCGAGGACGACCCGAAAGAGCCCCGCCGCATCCTCACCGTGCGTGGCGTGGGCTACGTGTTCGCCAAAAAGCAGGACGCCGAGCAGGATGCCGCCTGAGCTGTGCGGCCAACGTGCCCGTGACGACCTGACGCGCCTGGCATGAAGACGCTGGCGCTGCGCATTTACCTCACCGTCGTCACGGTGCTGCTGGTCTTCGCCCTCGTGTCAGGCTGGCTGGCGCAGCGCAATCTGGAGCACGAGCGCACCCAGGTGCAGTCCGTCACCGCCTGGAACGAGCGCGCCGCGGCCTGGGCCGAGCTCATCGAGAACAGCCTGCCGCCGGCCAGCGAGTCGCGCCAGGAGCAGGCCCGCGTGTTCCTGGATTGGGCCGACCGCCTGCGCATGCCCATGGCCCTGGACGACGCCAAGGGGCGGCGCATCGCCACCTCAGAGCTGATGGACGAGCGCTTGCGCCGCTTCCCCGAGCTGCGCACCCAGATGCAGCAGTCGCGCCTGTCAGACGGCCGCACGCTGTGGGTGATGCGCCCGGGCGTGCTGCGCCTGCGCATGGCCAATGGCCTGCCCGCGCCGGGCCCTGGCATGGGGCCACCGCCCCCCCGTGATGGCCGCGAAGGTCGAGAGGGCGAATCGGGCCATGCCGGCAACGGTGGAGGCCCGTCGGGCATGCCCGCGTTGCCGCCGCCGCCGCGGGCCCAGCCCTGGTTGTCGCCGCTGGCCTGGATGATGCCGCCCTGGTTGGCCGAAGGTGTGCCCGCCCTGGCCCTGACCCTGGTGCTGCTGTTCGTGGCCGTGGCCATCGGCGCCTGGCCCGTCGTCATCCGCCTCACGCGCCGCCTGACGGCGCTGCGCCAGGGCGTGGAGCTGTTCGGTTCGGGCCAGCTGCAGCACCGCGTGGCCGTGGAGGGCGCCGACGAGGTGGCCGCCGTGGCGCGCAGCTTCAACGAGGCGGCGCAGCGCATCGAAGACCTCGTCACCTCCAGCCGCAGCCTGCTGGCCAACGCCAGCCACGAGCTGCGTTCGCCCCTGGCGCGCCTGAAGATGGCGGTGTCGCTGATGGCCGAGGCCCCGCCCGAGCGCGCCGCGCGCATCCGCAGTGAAATCCACCAGGACATCAAAGAGCTTGACGCCCTGGTCGAGGAGGTGCTGCTGGCCAGCCGCCTGGACGCCCGCAGCGAGGTCGAGCGCGCGCCGGTCGACTTGCTCGGCCTGGCCACGGAGGAGGCCAACCGCGTCAGCGCCGAGGTCAGCGTGGGCGATGACTTCCCGCTGCAGCCCTACACCGGCGACGACCGCCTGCTGCGCCGCGCCGTGCGCAACCTGCTGGAGAACGCCCGCCGCTACGGTGGCCCCGAGGTGGAGTTGGCCCTGACCACGGCGCCTGGCGCGCTGGAGCTGGCCGTGCTGGACCGCGGCCCGGGCGTGCCCGTCGAGCAGCGCGAACGCATCTTCGAACCCTTCTACCGCCTGCCCGGCCATGCCGAGCACGCCGGCGGCGTCGGCCTGGGCCTCAGCCTGGTGAATCAGATCGCCCACCGCCATGGCGGGCAGGTGCGCTGCGAAGCGCGCGAGGGCGGAGGCAGTCGTTTCGTGCTCAGCCTGCCGCGACCTCTGCCGCGCCCATGAAAAAGGGCCCCATGCCGGGGCCCTTGCCTGGTGACCGACGGGCGCAGCCCGTTCAGCCTTTCAGCCCGCGGCCGATGCCTTCGTAGTCCAGCCCGAACTGCTGGACCAGGCCCGGCTCGTACAGGTTGCGGCCGTCGAGCACCACGGGGCTCTTGAGCGTGGCCTTGATCTTGTCGAAGTCCGGGCTGCGGAATTCCTTCCACTCGGTCACGATCAGCAGCGCGTCGGCGCCGTCGAGCGCACCCATGGGGTTCTCGGCATACGTCAGGCGGCTTTCGTTGCCGAAGATGCGCTGCGCCTCGGGCATGGCCACCGGGTCGTAGGCCGTCACGGTGGCACCGCGCTGGAACAGCTCGGCCAGCACCACGCGGCTGGTGGCTTCGCGCATGTCGTCGGTGTTGGGCTTGAAGGCCAGGCCCCACACGGCGAAGTGCTTGCCGGCCAGGTTCTCGCCGAAGCGGCGCGTCACCTTCTCGATCAGCACGTGCTTCTGGTGGTCGTTGGCGGCTTCCACGGCCTTGAGCACCTTCAGCTCCTGGCCTTCGTCCGAGGCGGTCTTGATCAGGGCCTTGACGTCCTTGGGGAAGCAGCTGCCGCCGTAGCCGCAGCCGGCGTACAGGAAGTGCGTGCCGATGCGGGGGTCGGAGCCGATGCCCAAGCGCACCTGCTCGATGTCGGCGCCCATCTTCTCGGCCAGCAAGGCCAGCTCGTTCATGAAGCTGATGCGGGTGGCCAGCATGGCGTTGGCGGCGTACTTGGTCAGCTCGGCGCTGCGCACGTCCATCACCACCAGGCGTTCGTGGTTGCGCTGGAAGGGGGCGTACAGGGCGCGCATCAGCAAAATGGCCTGCTCGTCGTCGGCGCCCACCACGATGCGATCGGGGCGCATGAAGTCATCGACCGCCGCGCCTTCTTTCAGGAACTCGGGGTTGGAGACCACGGCGAACTTGGCGTCGGTGTCGCGCTTGGCGATCTCGTCGGCCACGGCGGCGCGCACCTTGTCGGCGGTGCCCACGGGCACGGTGGACTTGTCCACGATGACCTTGTAGTCCGTCATCAGCCGGCCGATGTTGCGGGCCGCGGCCAGCACGTACTGCAGGTCGGCGCTGCCATCTTCATCGGGGGGGGTGCCCACGGCGATGAACTGGATGGTGCCGTGCGCCACGGCACGCTCGATGTCGGTGGTGAAGTGCAGGCGGCCGGCCTTCACGTTGCGTGCCACGACCAGGTCCAGGCCCGGCTCGTGGATGGGGATGCCGCCTTCTTCCAGGATGCGGATCTTGTTCGGGTCCACGTCCAGGCACAGCACGTCATTGCCCATTTCGGCGAGACAAGCGCCCGTGACCAGGCCCACGTAGCCGGTGCCGACAACAGAAACTTTCATGGTGTTGGATCTGTGGAATGTGAAATGAAGGGGAGATTCTGACAGATGGCCCGGGGGCTCAGGCGCGGTGATACGGGCGGTACCAGGCCACGAAGCGCGCAATGCCCTCGCTCAGGCCGGTGTGGGGCGCCACGCCCGTCCAGGCCTGCAGGGCGCTGACGTCGGCGTAGGTGGCGGGCACGTCACCGGGAGCCATGGGCTGCAGGTCGAGCTTGGCGCTCACGCCCAGGGCGCTTTCCAGGGTGCGGATGAACTCCATCAGCTGTACCGGCTCGCTGTGGCCGATGTTGAACACCTTGTAAGGCGCCCAGGAGCCGGACGCCTGCGGTGCGGCGCGGTCGAAGGCCTCGTCGGCCACCGGCGGGCGGTCCAGCGTGGCCACCACCCCGGCGACGATGTCGTCGATGTAGGTGAAGTCGCGCTGCATCTGGCCGTGGTTGAACACCTTGATGGGCTCGCCCGCCAGGATGGCGCGCGTGAACAGCATCGGCGCCATGTCCGGGCGGCCCCAGGGGCCGTACACCGTGAAGAAGCGCAGGCCAGTGGTGGGCAAGCCGTAGAGGTGGCTGTAGGTGTGGGCCATCAGCTCGTTGGCCTTCTTGGTGGCCGCGTAGAGGCTGACGGGGTGGTCCACCGCGTCGTTTTCCGAAAACGGCATGCGGGTGTTGCCGCCGTACACGCTGGAGCTGCTGGCATAGACCAGGTGCGCCGTGCGGTGGTGACGGCAGGCTTCCAGCATGTTCACGAAGCCCACCAGGTTGGACTGCGCATAGGCATGCGGGTGCGTCAGCGAGTAGCGCACCCCGGCCTGGGCGGCCAGGTGCACCACGCCATCGAAGCCGTGGGCGTCGAACAGGGCGTTCAGACCGGCCATGTCCACCAGATCGGCCTCGACGAACTGGAAACGGTCGGCGCCTGGACCCGCCTGCAACGACGCCACCCGGTCCCGCTTGAGCTGCGGGTCGTAGTAGTCGTTGAGGTTGTCCAGACCGATGACGGTGTCGCCGCGCGCCAGCAGCGCCTGCGACACGTGCATCCCGATGAAGCCGGCGGCGCCGGTGACCAGTATCTTGCGCATGCCGGTATTGTCCGTCATGCGCCACGGGTCAAGCGCGGGCATCCCCCCAGCGCAGCGAGGTGGTCTCGTCGCCCTGGTAGGTGGTTTTGCCGTGGCGGTCCACGCAGTATTGCGGCGAGGCGACCACGTCTTCGAAGACGGTGTTCTCGGACACCCGCGTGTACTCGAACAACACGCTGCGTTTGACGCTGCTGCCCTGGCGCAGGCGGCTGCCATGTCCGATCCAGCACGGGCCTTCCAGGGTCACGCCCGGCTCCACGCAGGTGCCCGAGCCGATGTACACCGGCCCGCTGATCTTCACCGTGTCCCAGTCGATGCGGGTGTTCAGGCCCACCCAGACGCCCGGGCGCACTTCTTTGCCGGGCATGTCCATCTGCGCGACTTCACCGGCCAGCACGCGCTGGCAGACGGCCCAGTAGTCGGCCACGCGGCCGATGTCGATCCAGTTGAAATGGCGGCTCTGGGCGTAGAAGGGCAGGCCTTTTTCCACCAGCAGGGGGAAGAGCTGGCTGCCGATGTCGAACTCGCGGTCGGGCGGGATCAGGTCGATCACGCTGGGCTCGAAGATGTAGATGCCGGTCGAGGCCAGCTGGGATTTGGCCGCTTCGGGTTCCGGCTTTTCCTGGAAGGACGTGACCCGGCCGTCCTGGTCGGCCACGACGATGCCGTAGTTCTTGACCTGGTCGCGTGGCACTTCCAGCGTCACCACGCTGGCCAGCGCGCCCTTGGACTTGTGCTCGAACAGGGCGGCTTGCAGGTCCAGGTCGATGATGGCGTCGCCACAGAGGACGATGGTGGTGTCATCGAAGAAGCCGGAGAAATCCTGGATGCGGCGCATGCCGCCGGCCGAGCCCAGCGGGCGGGGCACGATTTCGCCATGTTCGCGCGCGCCCTCGAAGGCGTAGCCGATTTCCACGCCCCAGCGGTGGCCGTCGCCGAAGTAGTTCTCGATCTTCCAGTGGTTGAAGGCCACGTTGACCATGATGTCGCGCACGCCGTAGCGGGCCAGGTGCTCGATGATGTATTCCATCACCGGCTTGCCCAGGATGGGCACCATGGGCTTGGGCGTTTGCTTGGTCAGGGGCCTGACGCGGGTGCCTTGGCCGGCCGCCAGGATCATCGCTTTTGCCATATCGGGACTCTCAACTTTTTTGTGCGTGTGACGCAATGATGACGCAAGGTGGGGCGAAGTTCCCTTGCGAGCGCGGCCAGCATGCCCCCAAATGCAGGGTGGTGCACGCGGGCCCGTGCAGGCCGTGGGGGATTCGTCACGAAGTGCTCGCCATAATGTGCCCCTTGCGCCGGATCATCGGCGCTTTCCCTGGACAGCAGCACACCCATGATCCTGATCACTGGCGGCGCCGGCTTCATTGGCGGCAACTTCGTGCACCACTGGTGCGAACGGCAAGCGGGCGCCGAGCCCGTGGTCGTGTTCGACAAGCTCACCTACGCGGGCAACCCGCACACCATCGCGCCCCAGTTGAAGTCCGGTCAGGCCACCCTGGTGCAGGCCGACATCGCCGACCGCGAGGCCGTGCGCCAGGCCTTGGCGCAATACAAGCCGCGCGCCATCCTGCATTTCGCTGCCGAAAGCCACGTCGACCGCTCCATCCACGGTCCGGGCGAGTTCATCCACACCAACATGGTCGGCACTTTCAGCCTGCTGGAGGAAGTGCGGGCGTACTGGGGTGCGATGAACGCGGACCAGAAGGCTGCCTTCCGCTTCCTGCACGTCTCCACCGACGAGGTCTACGGCTCGCTGTCCGACACCGACCCGGCCTTCTCCGAGACGACCGCTTACGCGCCCAACAGCCCGTACTCGGCCAGCAAGGCCGGCAGCGATCACCTGGTGCGCGCCTACCACCACACCTACGGCCTGCCCACGCTGACGACCAACTGCAGCAACAACTACGGGCCCTACCACTTCCCGGAAAAGCTCATCCCGCTGATGATCCTGAACGCGCTGGAGGGCAAGCCCCTGCCGGTGTACGGCGACGGCCTGAACATCCGTGACTGGCTGTTCGTGCGCGACCACTGCGAAGCCATCTGCCAGGTCCTGGAGAAGGGCCGTTCGGGCGAGGTCTACAACGTCGGCGGCATCAACGAGATCCAAAACATCGACGTGGTCAACACCATCTGCGCCATCCTGGACGAACTGCGTCCGCGCGCCGATGGTTCGACCTACGCCAGCCTCATCACCTACGTGACCGACCGCCCGGGCCACGACCGCCGCTACGCCATCGACCCGCGCAAGATCCAGAGCGAGATCGGCTGGGCGCCCGCCGAGACCTTCGCCTCGGGCATCCGCAAGACGGTGCAGTGGTTCCTCGACAACACCGAGTGGATCGACACCGTGCGCTCCGGCGGCTACCGCGACTGGATCGCGCAGAACTACGGTGGCCGCGCATGAACATCCTGCTGCTGGGCTGCGGTGGTCAGGTCGGCTGGGAGCTGCAACGTGCCCTGGCGCCGCTGGGCACGCTGCACGCGTTCGACTTCAACACGCCAGGGCCTGACGCCGCGCCGCACCTGCGCGCCGATTTCACCCAGCCCGAGCAGGTGCTGGAGATCGTCCGCATCGTCCAGCCCGATGTCATCGTCAATGCCGCGGCCCACACCGCGGTGGACAAGGCCGAAGCCGAGCCCGAACTGGCCCGCCTGATCAACGCGACCACGCCGGGCCTGATCGCGCAGGAAGCCGCCAAGCTGGGCGCCTTGCTGGTGCACTACAGCACCGACTACGTGTTCGACGGCAACGGCCAGGCCCCGCGGGACGAGGATGCCGCCACGGCGCCTTTGAGCGTCTATGGCCAGACCAAGCGCGAGGGCGAGCTGGCCATCGCCGTCAGCGGCTGCCGCCACCTGACGTTCCGCACGAGCTGGGTGTATGCGGCGCGCGGTGGCAACTTCGCCCGCACCATGCTGCGCCTGGCGGCCGAGCGCGATGCGCTCAACGTCATCGACGACCAGGTCGGTGCACCCACCGGCGCCGACCTGCTGGCCGACGTCACGGCCCACGCCATCCGCGTGGTGCAGGGCGCACCGGCAGGCCCGCGCCGCGACGAACTCCTGGGCCTCTACCACCTCGTGGCCGGCGGCCACACCAGCTGGCACGCTTACGCCAGCTTCGTCATCGAATGGGCGCGTGCGGCCGGCCAGCCCATCCGCGTGGCGCCCGAGGCCATCCGCCCCATCCCCACGGCCGAGTACCCCACGCCGGCCCAGCGCCCGCTGAACTCGCGCCTCGTCACCGACAAACTGCAGCAGGCCTTTGGCTTGCAGCTGCCCGACTGGCAGCACGGCGTCAGCCGCATGCTGACGGAAATCCTGGGACGCTGAGACATGACACGCAAAGGCATCATCCTCGCCGGTGGTTCGGGCACCCGCCTGCACCCTGCCACCCTGGCCATCAGCAAGCAACTGCTGCCGGTCTACGACAAGCCCATGGTCTATTACCCGCTGAGCACCCTGATGCTGGCGGGCATCCGCGACATCCTGGTCATCAGCACCCCGCAAGACACGCCGCGCTTCCAGGCGCTGCTGGGCGATGGCAGCCAGTGGGGCCTGAACCTCAGCTACTGCGTGCAGCCCAGCCCGGACGGCCTGGCGCAGGCCTTCATCCTCGGCCGTGACTTCGTGGGCAACCACCCCAGCGCGCTGGTGCTGGGCGACAACATCTACTACGGCCACGACCTGCAGCGCCAGTTGCTGGACGCCAATGACCGCAGCGAAGGTGCCAGCGTTTTCGCCTACCACGTGACCGACCCGGAGCGCTACGGCGTGGTCGATTTCGATGCCGACAAGCGTGCCCTGTCCATCGAAGAAAAGCCCAAGGCTCCGAAGAGCAACTACGCCGTCACCGGCTTGTATTTCTACGACAAGCAGGTCTGCGACATCGCTGCCAGCATCCAGCCCAGCCCGCGTGGCGAGCTGGAAATCACCGACGTGAACGCGGCCTACCTGAAGCAGGGCCAGCTCAGCGTCGAGATCATGGGCCGCGGCTACGCCTGGCTGGACACGGGCACCCACGACAGCCTGCTGGAAGCCGGCCAGTTCATCGCCACCCTGGAAAAGCGCCAGGGCCTGAAGGTCGCGTGTCTGGAAGAAATCGCCTTCCGCTCAGGCTGGATTTCGGCTGAGCAACTGCAGAAGCTGGCCCAGCCCATGCTGAAGAACGGCTACGGCCAGTACCTGCTCAAGGTGCTCAACGACAAGGTCTATTGACCGCTCCCAGACCCTCGCCATGAAGTTCACCCAGACCCGCATCCCCGACGTCGTCATCGTCGAGCCCGCCGTGTTCGCCGACGAGCGCGGCTGGTTCATGGAGACCTTCAACGAGCCGCGCTTCCACGCGGGGCTGCGCGAGCTGGGCCTGCCCGTGCCGCGCCCTTTCGTGCAGGACAACCACTCCTGCAGCAAGGCCGGCGTGCTGCGCGGCCTGCACTACCAGCTGCCGCCCAGCGCGCAGGGCAAGCTGGTGCGTGTGACCCAAGGTGCGGCGTTCGATGTGGCCGTGGACATCCGCGAGGGCTCGCCCACCTTCGGCCAGTGGGTGGGGGTCGAGCTGAGTGCCGACAACCGCCGCCAGCTGTGGATCCCCGAAGGCTTTGCCCACGGTTTCCTGTCCCTGGCCGACGACACCCACTTCCTCTACAAGACCACCGACGTCTATGCCCGTGACTGCGAGCGCAGCATCCACTGGCAAGACCCGGCCATTGGCATCGACTGGCCGCTGGCAGGCGGTCAGGCCATCGTGGCGGCCAAGGACGCACAGTCCGTGAGCCTGGCCCAGGCCCGGGCCGTGTCAGACCTGCCGGTCTGGGTGGCGCCCACAGCCTGAGTTTGTGCGCTTCCCAGGCGCACGCCCTCGGCGATGACCCCACACAAACCCGACCTCCGCTCGCGGGGGGCGGTGTCACTGAGCCTGGTGGCCACCCCTGAGCGGATGTAAATTGTTGCCGGCGCCCATGAGGCGCAATCAATGAATAACGTCAGGGGTGTGAAATGGCTCGTTCCGATGGGGTGGGTGCCGCAGTGCATCCGGCGGGGGCGTGGGGGCAGGTGGGTGGCATGTCGCTGCCTCGCTGGGCGGTCGGCGGCTTTGCGGTGGTGCTCTCGCTGTGCTTGCTGGTGGCCGCAGCGGTCGTGGGCTTCCTGCATGAGGACGCTTACACCCTCTTCACCTACAGCCGTCACCTGGCCGAGACGGGGCAAATCAGTTTCGATCTGGTGCACGGGCCCACCGAAGGCGCGACCGATTTCCTCTGGATGTGCCTGATCTCCCTGGGTGTGCGCATCGGCATCGATCCGGGCCTGGTGGCGGCGGCCCTCAACGCCCTGGGCGCGGGTGCCTTGCTGTCGGCGCTGTACCGTGTGCACGCGCCAAGGCGGTGGCAAGCAGGGCTTGTCAGGCTCTTGCCTCTGGTGGTGGTGTCGCCCTTCATGGGGGCGGCGGCTGGCGGTTTCTCTGTGCTGTTTTACGTGGGCTTGTACGCACACGTGCTGGTGTGCCTGCTGCATCGGCGCATCCACTCGGCCATCGCCTGGTCCGTGGTGCTGTGCCTGACCCGGCCAGATGCGGTGGTGCTGAGCGCGGGCACCCTGCTGCCGGTGCTCTACCGGTTTCGGCACGAGCGGCGGGTGCTGCTCAGCTTCGCCTTGGCGGCCCTCGTCGGAGGGAGCTACTTCGCTTGGCGCAAGCACTACTTCGGTGAGTGGTTGCCCCTGCCATTGATGGTCAAGAGCCAGGGCGATTCGCTGGCCGAGAGCCTCTTCAACAACGTCCTGGTGCTGCTGCCTTTTGCGCCCTTGCCTTGGTTGTACAGGCGGTTCGGTTCGCGCCTGTCGCGCTTCGATGTGCTCGGTCTGCTGCTGCCGGCGGCTTTGTTGTGGGGCGCACTGGCCTTGGCACACCAGAGCCAGAACATCAGCTACCGCTTCCAGGCGCCGATCATGGTGTCTTTGTTGATGGTCACGGTCTCCCTGCGCCTGCCGTCGTGGCATTGGCGTGTTCTGGCGGGGCTGCCCTTCCTCCTCTTTGGCCTCAAGACCCTGGGGGGCGAGGTGCGCTACCTGAGCACGCCGGCTTACATCAACGGCTTTCCATCGCAGTTGCAGCAGATGGGCGTGGTCCACCCCGACACCCGCATCGCCCTGACCGAAGCCGGGCGCATGCCTTACTACTTGCCTGCGCAGTACATGGACCTGGTCGGGCTGAACAGCCGCGAGGTGGCGGTGGGTGGGCTGACGGTGGGGAAAATCCAGGCCTTCCAGCCGGGCTTGATCTTCCTGCACCATGCGGGCACCTATGTGCCGCCGGTTTCCGACGCCCCTTTCGTGCGGGTCTCGCGGGAGGCCTTCCTGAGCCAGCACTGGCGCCCCAACAGCGCCACCGACCCGGTGATGCGTGCGCCGTCGGTGGTGGGTGACTACCTGCGTCGAACCGACCGCATGGACGTGGTCTATTTCGTGCGGTACGGTAAGGGCCTGTTCCATGTTTACGCGATGGACAGCCGCATGGTGGACCCATCGCGCTTCGAGTTGGCCTTGCAGCGCAGCATGGACTCACCCTCGACGTCGCACTGTGCGGTCTCGGCTTACTGGCCCTGTCGGCATCCTTGAGCGTGTGCCGTTCATCCCAAGGGCCCCGTTCGCGGGGGGGCTTGACCGTCCTTGGCGCACAGATCTGACACATGGCGTCCATGCGGGAAGACCATAATCGCCGCCATGAGCGAACAAGCACTCCCTGACAGCGTGGCGCCGCCCGCGGGCCCCGTGGGCCCCCTTTGGCGGCGCGCCCTGGTGTACGGGGTGTTTGCCGTGTTCGCCGTCTGGTGCGCCATGGCCTTGCGCAAGGACATCGCCCAGATCGACCTGCACCCCTTGCGCGAGGGCTGGCCCCTGGTCCTGGCCGCGGGCGCCTTGTCCCTTTTCAATTACGCCTTGCGCGTGGTGCGCTGGCAGATCTACCTGCGCCGCCTGGGCCACCACCTGCCCTGGCGCTTCGTCAGCCTGACCTTCATGGCGGGCTTTGCCTTCACGCTGTCGCCGGGCAAGCTCGGCGAGATGGTGCGCGCGCGTTACTACCAGCCGCGGGGCATCCCGCTGGCCTCGGTCACGGGTGCTTTCTTCATCGAACGCCTGCTCGACCTGGTCGTCATGATCCTGCTGGCCGTGGTGGTGCTGGCCGAGTTGCAGGCCTACCGCCAGTTCCTGTGGGTGGCCGTGGGTCTGGTGGGTGGCTTGCTGGCTTCGGTGGCGCTGGTGCCCTGGGCCTCGGTGGCCGAGCAGGGCGCGCGGCGCGATGCCGCCGGCCTGGTCAAGCTGGTGGCGCCGGTCGCGCGCATGCTGGCCAGCGCGCGCACCTTCCTGTCGCCCCACATCCTGCTGGCGGGCATGCTGCTGGGCCTGGCGGCCTGGGGCGCGGAAGCGGTGGGCCTCAAGCTGATCTCCGACATCCTCTCGCCCGACAAGCTCAGCGTGCCTGGCGCCATGGGCATCTACGCCATCGCCATCATCGTGGGGGCGCTGTCCTTCCTGCCGGGCGGCCTGGGCAGCACCGAGGCGGTCATGGCCGCCTTGCTCTACACCCACGGCTTTTCCACCCCGCAAGCCATCCTGCTCACGCTGATCTGCCGCCTGCTGACCCTGTGGTTGGCTGTGCTGATCGGCTGGGTGTGTGTGGGGCTGTTGCGGCGTGAGCGGGCCTGAACGAATCTGCATTGACATCTGAACAGGGACCGAATGTCTGACAACGTTGCGCTGTGCGTGGACCTCGACGGCACGCTGATCCACAGTGACCTCCTGCTGGAGTCCTTCCTCCTCCTGATCAAGGACAACCCGCTCTACCTGCTGCTGGTGCCTTTCTGGCTGCTGGGCGGCAAGGCCAAACTCAAGCGCGAGATCGCTTCGCGCGTGAAGCTTGATGGCTCGGCCTTGCCTTACACCAAGCCCCTGGTCGCCTGGTTGCAGGCGCAGAAGGCCGCCGGCCGCAAGCTCTGGCTGTGCACGGCCTCCGACGAAAGCCTGGCGCGCGCCGTGGCCGACCACCTTGGCTTCTTCGATGGCGTGCTGGCCAGCAACGGCCAGACCAACCTCTCGGGCAGCAACAAGGCCGCGGCCCTGGTGGCGAAGTTCGGTGAGAAGGGCTTCGACTACTGCGGCAATGAGCAGGTCGACATGCGCGTCTGGCCGCATGCGCGCGGTGCCATCGTGGTCAACGCCAGCGAGTCCCTCGCGGCCGAGGCCGCCCGTGTGACCCAGGTGCTGGGCAAGTACCCGTTCAAGCCGGCCGGCCTGAAGGTCGTGCTCAAGGCCTTGCGTGTGCACCAGTGGGCCAAGAACGCGCTCATCTTCGTGCCGGTCGCCGCTGCCCACCAGCTGGGCGATGTGGCCGTGATCGGCCAGGCCCTGATGGCTTTCGTGGCCTTCAGCCTGTGCGCGTCTTCGGTGTACCTGCTCAACGACATGCTCGACCTGGCGGCCGACCGCCAGCACCACAGCAAGTGCCACCGACCCTTCGCCGCGGGCACGCTCAGCCTGCTGTTCGGCCTGCTGGCCGCACCCTTGCTGCTGGTCGTGGCGGTGCTGATCTCACTGTGCCTGCCGGCCAAGTTCCTGCTCGTGCTGACGGCCTACTACGTGGTCACCCTGGCGTACTCTTTCTCGCTCAAGCGCATGGTCATGATCGACGTGCTGACGCTGGCTGGCCTCTACACGGTGCGCATCGTCGCGGGTGCGGCGGCCACGGCGATCCCGCTGTCCTTCTGGCTGCTGATGTTCGCCATCTTCATCTTCCTGAGCCTGGCCATCGTCAAGCGTTACGCCGAGCTGCACCAGATGAAGGTGCAGGGCAAGCTCAAGGCCCAGGGCCGCGGCTACCAGGTGGAAGACCTCAGCCTGCTGCAAAGCCTGGGCGGTGCGTCGGGCTACCTCAGCATCCTGGTGCTGGCGCTCTACCTGAACACGCCCGACATCGCCCGCATGTACCACCAGCCCAAGCTGGTGTGGTTGCTGGTGCCCATCATGTTGTACTGGATCAGCCGCATCTGGATGCAGACCCACCGCGGCAACATGCACGACGACCCGCTGGTCTATGCCCTCAAAGACCGCGTCAGCCTGATCACGGGCGCCATGGCGGCGGTCGTGCTGGCCCTGGCGGTCTGAAGCCCGCAGCCACCCATGGCCACACAAGTTTTCCAGTCATGGGGGCGCGTGCTGCGCGAGCCGCACGAAGCCCTGGGTCTGAGCAGCCGGCACGCGCCCCTGCCACTGCCGGCCGATGGCCAGACGGTTCTGCCCTTCGGCAATGGCCGCAGCTATGGCGACAGCAACCTCAACCCCGGTGGCGCCTTGCTGCTGGCGGGGCAGCTCGACCGCTTCATCGATTTCGACCCCGTCACGGGCGTGCTGCGCTGTGAGGGCGGCGTGCTGTTGCACACGATCCTCAAGCTCATCGTGCCGCAGGGCTGGTTCCTGCCGGTCACGCCGGGCACACAGTTCGTCACCGTGGGTGGGGCCATCGCCAACGACGTGCATGGCAAGAACCACCATGTGGCGGGCTCGTTCGGCAACCACGTGCGCTGCTTCGAGCTTTTGCGCTCTGACGGATCTCGCCGCGTGTGCTCGCCCACCGAGCATGCCGACTGGTATGCCGCCACCATCGGTGGCCTGGGCCTGACGGGCTTGATCACCTGGGCCGAAATCCAGCTCAAGCGCGTGGCCAATCCTTTCATGGACTCGGAGTCCATCCGCTTCCGCAGCCTGGAGGAGTTCTTCGAGCTCAGCACCGCTTCCGAGCGCGACTTCGAATACACCGTCTCCTGGATCGACTGCGCCTTCGAAGGCAAGCGACTGGGCCGGGGTCTGTTCAACCGGGCCAACCACGCGCCCGCCGTCATCGACACCTCGCGCGTGCCCAAGGGCCTGCCCACCACCCTCGCCGAAACGGCCAAGCGCGTGCCCATCACGCCGCCCCTTTCGCTGATCAACACGCTGTCGCTGAAGTCCTTCAACACGCTGTATTTCCACAAGCAGTGGAGCGATGTGGAACGCGGCCTGGCGCACTACCGGCCCTTTTTCTACCCGCTGGACGCGCTGCTGGAATGGAACCGCATCTACGGCCCCAAAGGCTTCTACCAGTACCAGTCGGTGGTGCCGCCCGAGCGCGCGCTCGAAACCACCCGCCAGATGCTGCAGACCATCGCGCACAGCGGCATGGGCTCTTTCCTGGCCGTGCTCAAGCAGTTCGGTGAGCCGCGCTCGCGCGGCATGTTGTCCTTCCCCGAGCCGGGCACCACCTTGGCGCTGGACTTCCCCAACAGCGGCCCCAAGCTGATGCGCCTGTTCGACGAGCTCGACCGCATCGTGCTGGCCGCCGGTGGGCGCCTCTACCCCGCCAAAGATGGGCGCATCGGCGCGGCCATCTTCCAGGCGGGACACCCGCAATGGCGGGCCTTCTCTGAATTCGTCGATCCCCGTTTCAGCTCCGGCTTCTGGCGCCGGGTGACGGGCCCAACCAGCGGCCATGCCGCGGAGAACCCATGAACAACGTCCTCATCATCGGGGCCACCTCGGCCATCGCCGAAGCCTGTGCCCGCGTCTGGGCCCAGCGCGGTGACCGCGTCTTCCTGGCCGCCCGCGGCGAGGCCCAGCTCAAGTCGGTGGCCGACGACCTGCGCACCCGTGGCGCCAAGTTTGTGGGCTTCAAGGTGTTCGACGCCACCGCGTTCGACCAGCACGCCGCGCTGCTGGCCGAAGCCACCCAGGCCATGGGCGGGCTGGACACGGTGCTGATCGCGCACGGTACGCTGTCCGACCAGGAGCGTGCCCAGAAGGATGTGCCTTACGCGCTCAAGGAAATCGAGATCAACGGCACCTCGGTGGTGGCGCTCATGACCCTGGCTGGCGAGCAACTCGGCCAGCAGGGCAAGGGCTGCATCGGCGTGATCTCGTCGGTGGCCGGTGACCGCGGTCGCCAGAGCAACTACGTCTACGGCAGTGCCAAGGCGCTCGTGTCGGCCTTCGCATCGGGCCTGCGCCAGCGCCTGCACAAGGTCGGCGTCTCGGTGGTCACCATCAAACCGGGTTTTGTGGACACCCCCATGACGGCCCACCTGCCCAAGGGCGGCCCGCTGTGGGCCAAGCCGGATCAGGTCGCGCGCGACATCGTGGGTGGCATGGACAAGGGCCGCAGCATCGTCTACACGCCGGGCTTCTGGCGCCTGATCATGCTGATCATCAAGCACATCCCCGAGTTCGTGTTCGTCAAGCTCAAGCTCTGAGCGGGTTCAGTCCTGGATCACCGGGCGGGTGTTCACCGCCTGGGCCGGGTTGCCCTGGTAGACCGTCCACGGAGCCAAGGGCTTGAAGGCCACGGCGCGCGCGGCCAGCACCGCACCTTCACCGACGATGACGCCCGGGCCCACGAAGGCATCGGCGCACACCCAGGCCCGCCGCCCGATGGCGATGGGCCGCGCGTACAGCGGGAAGGCCGGGTCGCGGTGGTCGTGCGTGCCGGTGCACAGGTAGGCGCCTTGCGACACCACGACCTTCTCGCCGATGCTGACTGGCGCGATGTTGTAGACCTCCACGCGCGGGGCCAGCGCGGCCAGCGGCGCCATCTCCAGGTGCCAGGGCGCCCACACCTTCACGCTGGCGTACACGTTCGCCTGCCACGACACCTTGGCGCCAAAGGCGCGCAGCAAGGCCAGGCGCCACAGCCGGGCCTGGGGCGGCGTCCAACGGGCCAGCAGCAACCACGTCAGCGACCACGCCAGGCGCCGCAGCCGGTTGGCCAGGCTGAAGGTCGGGCCGTCAAAGGCCTTGCGGTCGGTGATGAGGTCGGGCGTGGTCATGGGTGCGCGGAGGGTGCTTGGCCGTCAGTGTGCCAGCAACGGTCGGTGCAACAGCCATCCTCAAGCGCGCGCATCCCCCCAACGCAGCGTCGTGCCCTCTTCGCCCTGGTAGAAGGTGTGGCCTTCGCGGTCCACCACGTACTGTGGCGAGGCGATCACTTCCTTGAACTCGCAGCCGGCGTTCACGCGGGTGTAGTCGAACAGCACCGAGCGCGTCAGCTTGCTGCCGGCGCGCAGCAGGCAGCCATTGCCCATCCAGGCCGGGCCCTCGATCTTGGCGCCCGGTTCCACGCATGAACCCGAGCCGATGTACACCGGGCCGGTGATCTCCACCGTGTCCCAGTCCACCTGGGTGTTCAGGCCGGCCCACACGCCCGGGCGCACTTCCTTGCCCGGCATGCGCATGTCGGCCACTTCGCCCGACAGCACGCGCTGCAGCACGGTCCAGTAGTCGCTCACGCGGCCGATGTCGATCCAGTGGAAGGGGCGGTTCTGGGCGTAGAAGGGCAGGCCCTGCTTGACCAGCATCGGGAACAGCTCGCTGCCGATGTCGAACTCGCGGCCACGCGGGATCAGCTCCAGCACGGCCGGCTCGAAGATGTAGATGCCGGTGGAGGCCAGGTTCGAGAGCGCCTCTTCGGGCTTGGGTTTTTCCTGGAAGCTCAGCACGCGGCCTTGCTCGTCGGCCACGACCACGCCGTAGTTCTTGACCTGGTCACGCGGCACTTCCAGCGTCACCACGCTGGCCATGGCGCCTTTGGCCTTGTGCTCGGCGAGGGCGGCGCTGATGTCGAGGTCGATGATGGCGTCACCGCACAACACGATGGTGGTCTCGTCGAAGAAGCCCGAGAAGTCCTGGATGTGGCGCATGCCACCGGCCGAGCCCAGCGGCTTGTGCACGATCTCGCCATGCTCGCGGCGGCCTTCGTAGCTGTAGCCCATCTCGACGCCCCAGCGGTGGCCGTCGCCGAAGTAGTTCTCGATCTTCCAGTGGTGGTAGGCCACGTTGACCATGATTTCGCGCACATCGTGGCGAGCCAGTTGCTCGATGATGAATTCGAGCACGGGCTTGCCCAGGATGGGGATCATGGGCTTGGGCATGCCCTTGGTGAGCGGACGGATGCGGGTGCCCTGGCCGGCGGCCAGGATCATGGCTTTGGTCATGATGGATGATGCGAACTGACGAACAGCCGAGATTGGGCGCCCGCCAGATGTCATGCTTGTGGCAAGCCAGAAGGCTTTGCTTACAAGCCACGGGCAACCGTTCACAAGGGCGTACATCCCGGGCGCTATATTCAAACAAATGTGCAAACAGTCCAGTTTCATGCCGCTCCGCATCCTCCATGTCATTTCGTCGGTGAACCCCCAAGGCGGTGGCCCGATCGAGGGCTTGGTGCAGCTGGCGCGTGTGAACGGACAGCATGGCCACCAGATCGAAGTCGCCAGCCTCGATGACCCCCAGGCCGAGTGGGTGCAGCGTTGCCCGCTGCCTTGCCACGCACTGGGGCCGGGCCACATCGGCAAGTACCGCTACAGCCGCCGCCTGGTGCCTTGGTTGCAGGCCAATCGCCACCGCTACGACGCGGTCATCGTCAATGGCATCTGGCAGTACCACGCCTTCGCGGTGTGGCGGGCGCTCAGCGGCACCAGTACGCCGTACTTCGTCTACACCCACGGCATGCTGGACCCCTGGTTCAAGCGCCGTTACCCGCTCAAGCACCTCAAGAAGTGGTTGTTCTGGCCCTGGGCCGAGTACCGTGTGCTGCGGGATGCCGCTGCGGTGTTCTTCACCTCGGAAGACGAGCGCCGCTTGGCGAGGCAGTCCTTCTGGCTCTACCGCTGCAAGGAAGTGGTTGTGAATTACGGCACCAGCGTGCCGCCCGGTGAGGCCCAGGCCCAGCGCCAGGCCTTCCTGGCGCGCTTCCCCCAACTGGCCGGCACGCGCAACCTGCTCTTCCTGGGGCGCCTGCACGAGAAGAAGGGCGTGGACCTGCTGCTGAAAGCCCTGGCCGCTGTGCGCGCCCGCCAGCCCGCGCTGACCGAGGGCGTGCGTTTGGTGATGGCCGGCCCCGCCAGCGACGACTACGGCCAGCGCATGCAGCAGCTGGCGGCGCAACTGGGGCTGAACGACATCACCGTGTGGACGGGCATGGTGTCGGGCGCCGAGAAATGGGGCGCCTTCCGTTGTGCCGAGGCCTTCGCCTTGCCCTCGCACCAGGAGAACTTCGGCATCTCCGTGGCCGAGTCCCTGGCCTGCGGCGTGCCGGTGCTGATCAGCAACCAGGTCAACATCTGGCGCGAGATCGAACAAGACCGCGCCGGCCTCGTGGGCGACGACACCCAAGCCGCCACCGAAACGCTGCTCACACAGTGGCTGGCGATGCCTCAGCCCGAGTGGCAGGCCATGCGCGACCATGCGCAAGCCTGCTTCAACGCGCGCTTCCGCATCGACCGCGCGGCCGACTCACTCATCCACGCGATGCTGCAGCAAGGTTTGCCTGGGTCGCAGGCAGGCGCTCTGCCAAGCCAGCCAGCGCCGCTGTCAACACCTCGTTGACGCCGATGTCCTGCACGCCGCTCATGCGGTGGATGACGCGGTGGCCCTTGCCAAACGGGTGCCACACCACGGGGCGGTTGTAGCCGCCGAACAGGCCCACGCAGGGCACGCCCACGCTGGCCGCCAGGTGCATGGGGCCCGAGTCATGGCCGATGAACAGGCTGGCCTGGCGCATGGCCGCGGCGCTCTCGCGCGGGCTCAGGCGGCCGCAGGCGTCCACCACGGGGCCGGGCCATTGGGCCGTGACGCGGCGGGCGCGTTCGCTGTCTTCCTGCGCCCCCACGACCAGCAAGCCGAGGTCGGGGTGGGCGTGGGCCAGGCCATTGAGCAGGGCCATCCAGTTGCCCTCGCCCCAGTCCTTCTCGGCCACCTTGCCCCCCATGTTGATGACCAGGCGCGGCACGCCGTCCAGGTGGGCGGTGATGCGGTCGGCGTTGGCCAGCTCGGCGGGGCTCAGGCGCAGGTCCCAGAGGCCGCGGTCGTGGAGGTTGATGGCCGGGATGCCGCCGCCGGCGCACAGGCTGCGGGCCAGGCGGGCGCATTCGGGCTCCAGCTCACCTTGGGCGTTGACGACCTGCCAGGTCTGCAGAGCGGGCGTGCTGGGCGCACCCACGATGTGTTTGAAGCCGCAGAGCTTGAAGTAGAGGATGTCGCGCCAGACGGCGGCCATGCCGCGCGCCGGGGTCAGGTAGTACAACGTGTCGGCGCCGAGCGTGCGCAGCTGCTTGCGCAGCGCCCACAGGGCCTTCAGCGAGCGCGTGCCCACCGGGTAGGCCAGGGCCTGGTCGATGAGGCCGCTGCCCCCCAGGATGCCTTCCAGCGGCGCGGCCTTGGCGCTCACGGGGAAGTTGGTCAGCACCACGCGGCGGGCGCCGGCGGTGGCGCGCTCGATGGCGTGGAAGCAGGGCAGGGCGACCAGGGTGTCACCCAGGCTGCCCAGGCGGTAGATCACGACCGTGCGGGGCTGGGTGGCTGTCGGCGAGGTGGCGGTCATGCAGGTTCCGTGTGATCTTCAAGCAGCGGTGTGGGCCACGGTCTCCAGCGCACACACCACGTGGTACAGGCTGCTGGCACGCACAGGCTCGGCGCTCCAGGCGCCCTGGGCATCGAGGGATTCGTACCAGCCACCTGCCAGCGGGCGCGTCAGGTAGCCCATCAGGCCCGCGATGGCGGCGCTGCAGTGGTCCAGGGACCGCGAGGCCTCCCTTGTATCCGATGCCAGTGACGCCATGATGGCCCAGGCCTTGATGCGCTCGGTCTGCGGCCACAGTTTGGCGTTGGCGTCGCGCCAGGTGCAGTCCGTGCCCATGCTGTTGATGGCCACGCCGCGCTGGGCGCACACCCCGCGGGCCTCGGCCAGGGTGACCATGCGCTGCGCGGCTGCCAGGGCATCCGGGCGCTGGCGCATGCGGCCCCAGCGCACCAGCAGCCAACCCCACTCGAATTGGTGGCCGGGCTCGACCAGGGTTCCGTCGTTGCCCGGCATGGGGCGCCAGTCGCCATCGAAGAGCTCGGTCAGCAGGCCGGAGGGGGCGTCGATCATGTGCTTCAGCGCCAGCTCGGTCAGCTCGTCGGCCAGGGCCCACCAGGGGGCTTGCAATGCCGCGTCGGCCTGGGCGCCTTGCAGGGCCTCGGCCCATTGCAGGGCGGCTTCGAACAGGTGCATGTGCGGGTTGGCGCGCAAGGGCAGGGTGCGCGGTCGGCTTTCCTCGAAGCCGCCTTGAGGGTGGCCCCAGCCCGCACGCAATGCGGCCAGCAGGCGGGTGGACACGGCCAGCAGCTCCGCGTGCGCCTCGGGGCGGCGGCGGTACACCGTGGCCATGGCGAACAGGGCGAAGGCCTGCTCGTACAGGTCGAACTGCGCATTCACCACCTGGCCTTGAGGTGTCACCGAAGACGCGAAGGTGCCATCGGCCTGCAGCAGGCGGTTCAGCAGGAAGTCCAGGCCGTGGGCGATGAGGCCCGAAGTGTCGTGGGGCCATCCCAGGTTTTCGGCGACGGCCCAGACGTAAAGCTGCCGCGCCACGACCCGTGTGCGACGCGGTTCATCGACTGGCTGGCCGCGCACATCGAGCTTCTCGGCGAAGCCCCCCTGGGCGAGGTCCACGCCGGCAGTGGTCCACAGCGGCATGGCCTGCGTGCGGAACCAGTCCAGGAACTGGCTGCGCTGCGCGCTGAAGGCGGAAGTGGGTGCTGGGTGCATGGTTGTGACGTGCGTGTAAGAACTGGTAAGGCCAGGGTTGGCCGTGAATTTTCGCCTGTCAACATGTTGGAAACTCGCCGACGATCCGGGTATCGGATGGTGGAAGAGATCATGACTGTGCGTTTGAATGTCAAAAGGTGGTGGTACGCGGTGCCGTTGGCCTTGCTGCTGCAGGCTTGTGGCGGGGGTGGCGGGGCCGCTGCGACCGACACCAGCAGCGCTGCCGCGCTCGCAGGCAGTGGCGAGGTGGACTCGGCCCGCCTGCGCTCCATCACGGGCCTGACGTCTGCCATCACGTCCACCATCTCGTCCACCTCGACCACACAGTGGACCCAGATCGGCCCCATTTCGGACCAGGACGCCTCGCGCTTCCTCACCCAGGCCACCTTCGGGCCCACCCCGGCCGATGTGGCCAGCGTCAAGGCGTTGGGCTACAGCGAGTGGTTCAAGGCGCAGCTCGCCAAGCCCCTGCCAGCGCAGACCTATGTGTCTTACTTCGACATGCGCAATGCGGAGTGGATGGCGCTGCCGGGTGGTGGCGGGCGTGCAGGCGGATCTGACATCACCGATCCCATCTGGCGCAACGCCATCGCAGGCGACGACCAGCTGCGCCAGCGTGTGGCCCTGGCCTTGTCGGAAATCTTCGTGGTGTCGTTGCAAGACACCTGCGGCAACCACGGCCGGGCCTACGCGTCCTACATGGACATGCTGGCGCGCAACGCCCTGGGCGACTTCCGCCAGTTGCTTCAGGACGTCACCCTGCACCCCATCATGGGCTGCTTCCTGTCGCACGTGGGCAACCAGAAGGATGACCCAGTCACTGGGCGTGTGCCAGATGAGAATTTCGCGCGTGAGGTGATGCAGCTGTTCTCCATCGGCTTGTACCAGTTGAACACCGATGGCACGCCCGTGGTGAGCAACGGCGCGCCTGTGCCCACCTACGGGCCCAGCGACATCGTCGGCCTGGCCCGCGTGTTCACCGGCTTCAGTTGGAACTGCCCGATGCCCTATGACGACGGCTGCTTCGTGCGCGGTTCGTCCTGGGCGGGCATGCAGTCCGACCCTGACATGTGGATCAAGCCCATGGTCGCCTACGACCGCTTCCACTCCACACTGCCCAAAACCTTCCTGGGCAAGACGATTGCCGCGCAAGATGCCGCCAACGCCTGGGCCAGCCTGCGCTTCGCGCTCGACACCCTGGCGGCCCACCCCAACGTTGGGCCCTTCCTGGGCAAGCAGCTCATCCAAAGGCTGGTGACCAGCAACCCCAGCCCGGCCTACGTGGCGCGTGTGGCGGCAGCCTTCAACAACGCCAAGGGCAACATCGGCGCCACGGTGCAAGCCGTGCTGATGGACCCGGAAGCCCGCAACACCGCCAATGCCTTGGCCAGCGACAGCTTCGGCAAGGTGCGCGAACCCATCCTGCGGATGACGGCGGTGCTGCGCGCTCTGGATGGCCGCTCCATGACGGGCCGCTTCATGGTGGGCTGGACGCCCGAGCCGGACCGCGGCCTGAACCAGGCGCCGCTGATGGCCCCCTCGGTGTTCAACTTCTTCCGTCCGGGTTATGCGGCGCCAGGCTCGCTGAGTGCCTCACGCGGCCTCGTCGCTCCTGAGCTGCAGATCGCCAACGAAACCTCGGTGGCGGGCTACGCCAACAACATGAGCGTGTTGCTGACTTACGGGCAAGGCACCACGCCCAACTTCGGCGCAGGCATTGACGGCGTCAAGCTGCCCGACGTTTACCTGGACTCGCAGCGCAACGCCAGCAGCAGCTGGCGAGCCCTGACCGACAACCCCGAGCAGTTGGTGGAGACGCTCAACCAGCGCCTCATGTACGGCACCATGCCCGACGGCCTGAGGCAGGACATCCTGACGGTGGTGAAGTCGATTGCCGACCCCCGTCCTGAAGTCCGACAACATGACCGATTCGTCAAGGCCGTGCTGATCATCGTGACGTCGCCCGAATTCCTGGTTCAGCGCTGAGAGGTTCATCAACTGTGTCCCACCCTTCCCAAGCCTCTCGCCGCCTGTTTCTGCAGCAAGCCGCCGCCCTGGGCACCCTCGGTGCAGCCGCGCCCATGGCGCTCAACCTGGCCGCGCTCGGACCCGCTGCCGCCGCGGGTGCTGCCGACTACAAAGCCCTGGTGTGCGTGTTCCTGACGGGTGGCAACGATGCCTACAACACCGTCCTGGCCACCGACACCGACAGCTGGAACTTCTACAAGGCCGCACGCAAGGCCGGCAACGACAGCATCTCCCTGCTGAAAGATGTCGCGCCAGACGCCTCCGCGGTGCCGGCCACTCCTGCGTGGCTGGGCGGTGTTCGTGCGCTGCAGCCCACCACCACCCAGGGCCGCAGCTTCGCGCTGCACCCCAGCCTGGTGCAGATGCAGCGCCTGTTCAACACCGACAAGCGCTTGGCCATCCTCAGCAATGTGGGCACCCTGGCCGAGCCGGTGGACAAGGCTACCTACGTGGCGGGTAAAGCCCGCCTGCCCGACCCGCTGTTCTCGCACAACGACCAGGCCAGCCAGTGGTTGGCAATGGCGCGCGAGGGTGCCTCACAAGGCTGGGGCGGTCGCCTGGCCGATGCCTTCGCTGCCGACAACAACCAGTCGCTCTTCACTGCCGTGTCGGTGGCGGGCAATGCGGTGTGGTTGTCGGGCAAAACGGTGCGGCAGTACAGCATCAACCCGGCTGGTGCCATCAAGTACGGTTTTTCCAGAGACGCTGCCGGCATTGAGCGCATTGGCTCCAACGTCATTGCTGCGGCCACCATCAAGCGCCAGGCCACTCAGCCAAGCACCAACCACGTGCTGATGAAGGACCTGGCGGCCATCCACCAGGCCAGCATCCTGGCCGAAGCCCAACTGGCCGGTGCCCTGCCCGACGTGGAGGCTGCACCCTACGGCCCAGCCTCTCTGCTCGACGTGCAACTGCTGGGCTCCGGCAAGGTTCGCAATGGCTTGGCCCACCAACTCCGCATGGTGGCCGGCATGATCGCGGCCGCGCCCAAGCTGGGCCTGAAGCGCCAGGTCTTCTTCGTCACGCTGCCTGGCTTCGACACACACAGCGGCCAGAACAACCGCCACACCGAGCTGATGATGCAGCTCGACCATGGCCTGGCCTATTTCTACACGGTGCTGCAATCCCTGGGCGTGAGCAATCAGGTCACCACCTTCACGGCGTCTGACTTTGGCCGCACCTTCACCAGCAATGGCGATGGCACCGACCACGGCTGGGGCAGCCACCAGTTCCTCATGGGCGGCGCCGTCAAGGGCGGCGACATCCACGGTGCCTTCCCGGTGTTCACCGCCAAGAACACCCAGAACAACGACTTCCCAGGCAGCCCCGACCAGCTCTACAACGGCGTGCTCCTGCCCAAGCAGTCTGCGGTGCAGATGGGCGCGACTCTGGGCCGCTGGTTCGGTCTGAGCGGCACGCAGCTGGCCGATGTGTTCCCCACGCTCAGCCGCTTCGGCAGCGCCGACCTGGGCTTCATGAAGGCGTGATGTGCCCACGTTAGGATGTCGCACCGCCAGGGCCCCACCTGGCACGACATCCCATGGACGCCTGCCGCATCACCCTGCCCGAAGCGCCGCACCAGCCGGCGCACCTCGCTTTCAGCGACTTCAACCGCCTGCGCTGGGCGTTGGAGGCCCTGCGGGTGCACCCCGGGCTGCGGCAGCGCCTGCTTGCCGATGCGCCTGAGCCCCGACTTACTGACAGCATCGCCTTGAACGGCGGCGCCCGCTTGCCCTGGTCAGGGCCGGCCACCCACGTGGTGCTGTGGGATGGGCTCAACAGCCTGATCGAGTGCCAGGCCTTGCAGGCAGCCAACGCCACCAGCGCCACGCCCACCGCACCCACCGTGCTGTACGTGGGCCAGTTGCCCGAAGCCGAGGCCGCCATGCCGGCCGGTGCGCAGCCCCTCTACCCACGCGGTGACGCCGGCCTGCCCCCAACCGCAGCCTTCCCCATGCCCGCACCCGTGCGCCTGCGCGCCTGGGCCCGCCGCTCTCTGCGGCCCTGGGTGCAGCGCCTGCGTCAGCCAGAGGCCCACCGGGCCTTGTCAGAAGGCGGCTGCCTGGTGTTCTGTGGGGCGGTGCGCCACAACCGCATGCTGCTGGACGACAGCTTCCGAGGCGCCCGACTGCCCGCCCTGCGCGCCGAGTTGGATGACCTCATCGACCTGCCCTGGCGAGCCGAGCCTGCGCGCGCCCAGGCCCGCATCCGCCAGGCCGTGGCCCAGCTGCAGCGCGCCGCGCAGGCCTTGCAGCCAGCGCCGCATGCCACCCACGCCCCTGAATGGGCCTGCCTGTTCAACGTGCTCAACCTGCTGCACCGCCAGCACACCCTGTCCCTGCTGGCCGAGCGCACGGAGCACCTGCGCGTGATCGAGTTCGGCCAGCAGCCCCACTTCGACCCCTACGACGCCGCCGCCTACGCAGGCAATGCCTTCCTGGACTTCGGCAGCACCGTGGGCACCGAGTGCCTCTACCCGCGCCGCATCGACATCGAGCGCAACGGCAAGCCCGTGGTGGCCTTGCGCCTGCTGGCGCCCGGCGAGTCTGTGGCCAACTGGTTGCAGCGGCAAGGCGAAGCAGGCTTTGCGCGGCAGTCCGAGGCCGATGCAGAGCGAGCCTTGGCTGCGCTGTCGGACTTGGCCCTGCCACGGCGGGCGGGTTGAGCGGCATGTCGGCCAAGCAACGCATCGTCGCGGCCCTGGCGGCCAATGGCTTCGGCCAGGCCGTGACCATCGGCACGCAGCTGCTGTTGACCCCGCTGTACTTCCGCCATTGGGGGGCGGGCTTGTATGGCGAATGGCTGATCCTCTCGGCCATCCCGGCCTACCTGGCGCTGGCCGACCTGGGTGTGAGTTCCGCGGCCGGCAACGAGATGGCCATGCGCGCAGGCGCGGGCAACCTCACCGGTGCGCAGCAAACCTTCCGGGGGGCCCGCAGCGTGGCCCGCATGGCCGCGGCCCTGGCCGTGCTGCTCGGTGTGGTGCTGGCGCTGTGCTGCAGGGGGCTGGGCTGGCCGGCGCTGTCGCACATCCCGGGGCACGACGCGGCCCTCATCCTGCTCATGCTGAGCCTGCAGGTGGCACTGGGCTTTTCTGGCAGCGTGGTGCAGGCGGGCTTCCGCTGCGCCGGCTTCAACGGCCTGGGCACCACCTGGGCCAACCTGGCCCGGCTGGCCGAGGCCCTGGCCTGTGCCCTCGCCTTGTGGCTGGGCCAATCGGCCTTGACGCTGTGCGCGGCCACGCTGGTGGTGCGTGCGCTGATGCTGGTGTGGCAATGGGCCTTGCTGCGGCAGCGTTGCGTCTGGTTGTTCGAGCCCGCCGTGCCTGCCGACCCCCACATGCTGCGCCGCCTGCTGTGGCCTTCGCTGGCCTTCATGGCCTTCCCGGTGGCCTATGCCCTGGCCTTACAGGGGCCTGTTCTGCTGATTGGCAGCCTGTACGGCAGCGCGGCGGTAGCGGTGTTCTCGGCCATGCGCACGCTGGCGCGCTTGCCGGTGCAGCTCACCAACGTGCTGAACAACGCCGTGTCGCCCGAGGTGTCGCGCGCGCATGGCGAGGGCGACCTGGGTAAGATCCGCCGCCTGCACCGCACCGCTTGGGCGCTCACCGCTGGCCTGGGCCTGCTGGCCTGTGGGGCGCTGGGCCTGCTGGGGCCCTGGATCAGCCAAGCGTGGCTGGGCCATGGCCACCACGACCAGGCCACGCTGCAGTGGCTGCTGGCGGTGTCGTGGGTGTCGGCGGTGTGGAACGTGAGTTCCATCGTGCTGACGGCCACCAACACCCATGTGCGCCTGAGCGTGATCTTCCTGGGCGCGAACACCGTGGGGCTGGGGCTGGCTGCGCTGGCCGGCAGCTGGGGCGGCATGCCGGGGCTGCTGGCGGCCTTGCTGCTGGTGGAGGTGACGATGCTGGCGTGGGTGTTGCCTGCGGCTTGGCGGGCGTCGGGTGACTCTTTGAAGGCGCTTGCAAAGCTGATTCGATCACCCGTTTTGTGATCCAGGCGAGGGCCAGTGTCACATCTTCTGACTAGGCTCCGATCCCTGCGCCTTGAGCGCTGTTTGCAGGAGGCATGCTGTGCGCGGCATCAGAGGATGGTTGGTGATCGGGGTGTTTCTGGCATGGGCCGTGATGTTGCTCATGCGTGTGGGCTACACGCCACCCGCCTCGGCCAACGACGACGTATGGTTCGCGGAAGCGGCGTATTGGCTTTTGCATGATGGCGTCTTGAGGTCGGACTGGCATCAGGACCTCCTTGGATCAGATGTCCGTGCTTACTACCCCCCGATCTCATCGGTCGTTCAGGCGGCTGTCTTTCGCTTGATGGGGATTTCCCAGTTCTCCATGGGCATCGCACCAACCGCCTTTGTGGTGTTGACCATGGCTTGCATGGTTCTGTCTTTGCGTCAGCTCCGCATGTCGGGGCCCGCCTTGCTCCTTGGGTTGGCCCCCTTTTGTGTTCCAGACGTTTTCAGGCATTCCTTGTTTCTCAGGTATGAGTTCCTGGTGTCGCTCTGCCTGGCCGTTGTCTTTCTTCTGAGCCTTCGGTTGAGATTGACGCTGGGCAGACAAGGGCCATTGGCATCTTTGATCGGGGTGTTCAGCGCGCTCGCAGGCGTGTCCTATTACCACGTGGCTCCTGTCTGCATGCCCTTGGGCATGGCGTTGGTGTTGTTGGCTGCGCCCATTGGAAGTCGGCTCAAACTGATCGGGTGGTTTGTGTGCGGCCATGCCCTGCCGTGGCTGGCGTTCGCAGCCTGGATTGGCGGTGATTGGCGTGATTTCGTGAACGTCATGATGCAAATGGCCGCCTCTTATGGGCCACCTGAAACCGCCGGGCAAATGCACTTCCTGACGGTGATCGCAATCCTGGCCTTTGTCCTTTGGGCGAGGACATCTCTGAAAGACAAAGACTTTGGGATGGCCGTGGCCTGGCTGGTGGCAGCGTTCATCTTCATGGTGCTGCAATTGCGTCACCGAGGCATCTTGCCGATTGCTTACCTCGCGGCTTGGTGTGCCTTGATGCTGGCGCTGTCACGCACCTTGCAGGACTTGACAGTGCGGCGCGCGCAGGTCTGGACAGGCGTGCTCGCAGTACCAGTCGCACTGGTCGCGCTTGGGTTGGTGTTCGCCGCCTGTCTGAAGTCGCAGGAGGATGGACGGGACTACGCACCCGTCAAGGCGGCAATGCTGCGTGGTGTGAATGCGCGCGGCCTCGTGGTCACAGAGGCCGCGGGGTGGCTCGCACTGAGAGAGGTCATTGGGCGCGGCAAGCTCATCCACTATCAGATCCCGCGCCCGAACGGTGGGCCTGCGTCGCTGAACACCTCCAAGGTTCTGTTGCAAGCTGACGCATCGCCCATCACAACCCTGGTCATTCGCCCGGCTTTGCTCGATGGCGCCATGACTTACAGCCCTGCCTTGCGGACTTTTTTGCAGTCACCGGATGTGGCTGGCCCGATTTCTGTGAGTGAGCGAGAGCCCTACCGGTTGGTCATGTACGTCAGGCGAAATGAACGATGACCGCCTCTGCTGTTTGCATGGGGCTCGTCAGACGATCACAGTTTGATCACATGCAGGTGGTAGCGTGGTGCGCCTCGGCATCGCCATTGCCATGTCGAGGCAAGTCCATCTGGACAAGGCATGCCTAACAACCGATCAAGCGCTTTCATGTCAATGAATTTTGGGCCAGGAGCCTATCGCTTCTTCCTCGCCATGTTGGTGCTGGTGCATCACACCAGCAGCCTGGGCTTGGGCGCAGGCGCGGTCTATGTGTTTTTTTGCCTCAGCGGCTACTGGATGCACACCGTTTGGGAAAAGAAATATGCCAAAGCCGACCATGGCTACAGAACGTTCATCCTGGCGCGCTTGATCAGGCTATTGCCTTTGTTCTGGCTTGCCAACGTGATCGGGTATGCCGCTGACATCTACTCAGGGAGATTCTCTGTCGATGCTTGGTGGGCGCAAATGCACTCGCTACCGAAGCTGGCGCATTTCGTCTTTTCGCATCTCTTTTTGATGGGGTACTGCTGGCTGGACCACATGGCCATCGCTCCTGCCTGGTCTCTTGTTGTTGAGTTGCAGTTCTACCTGCTGCTGCCCTTGATGGTGATTCTGATGCGCTGGCTTGGGTGGTGGGTTTTGCCACTGTCTGCGGCATGGGGCTTTGGCTTGCATGGCACACCAGCGTTCGGCACGGTCTTGGGCTATGCCTTCTTTTTTTACCTGGGCATGCTGGCCAGTCAAACGAAATGGGCTCCCTCAGCACAGGCAGCTCGCATTTCGGCGGGTGGAGCGATTCTGGTGGCAGGGTGCCTGATTGCCATGCCATCGACGAGTTCTGTGCTCATTGGCGGAAAGAGCGGCCAAAACGACATCTACTGGCATTGGAATGACTTGGCCAACGCTATGCTCGCGGTCCTGGTGCTGCCGCTCACCATCTGGTCGGCAGAGATCAAGGCGGGACAGCGTGATCGCATGCTGGGTGACATGTCCTATGCGGTGTACCTGATCCATGCACCGCTGGTGAGTTTCTACGGCCTGTGGTTCGGTGGTCTTCCGTTCTTGCAGAGATTGCCTTATTGGATGGTGATGGTTTCGGTGGTCATGGGTGTTTCCTGGCTGGCCTGGAGGTGGGTTGACAAGCCGGTGATGCTGTGGCGTGAGCGTTACCTCCTTGCCCGCATTTGAGGGATTGCTGGCCTTGCTGCCAACGCTGGCCGATGGTTGGCCCCACCGTATGAAGAAGCAAAAATGAATTTCAGGCCGGACATCAATGGGCTCAGGGCATGGGCCGTCGTTCCCGTGGTGCTGTTCCATTTTGGGGTTGCAGGCTTCAACGGCGGCTTTGTTGGCGTAGACGTTTTCTTCGTCATTTCCGGTTTTTTGATGACCGGCATCATCGTGCCGGCAGTCACAGGTTCGGTCTCTAGGCCGTTCTCGTTGTGGCGCTTCTACCTGGCAAGAGCCATGCGTATCTGGCCTGCGCTGATGGCTGTCTGCACCGTTGTGCTTCTGCTGGGCTTTTTCGGCATGACTTCTCCGGAGTACGAGTCGCTGGCCAAGCATGTGAAAAGCAGTTTGCTGTTTTACTCCAACCACGTGTACTGGCGCGAGGCCGGCTACTTCGACGCCGATGCCCACGAAAAATGGCTGTTGCACACGTGGTCCTTGTCGGTCGAATGGCAGTTCTACCTGATCCTGCCTTTGATCATGATGTTGATCTGGCGCGTGACGCGCAGCCAACGCGCGCTGCATGTGGCGCTCTGGCTGGGGGCTTTGCTGTCCTTTGCTGCATCACTGTGGCTGCTGTCGCTCAAGCCGTCCTTCGCCTTCTATGGATTGCCATCGCGGGCCTGGGAAATGCTGGCAGGTGGGTTGGTTTTCATGCTCACCCGACGCGACGGGCCGCCTGCCAGAAGCGGGCGCTGGCTGGAGTCTGTTGGGTGGGTCTTGATCGTCGGCAGCGTGCTGTTGTTCGACCAGCACTGGGCGTGGCCCGGTTGGTTCGCTCTGCTGCCTGTTGTCGGCACCTGCATGGTGCTGGCATCGGCCAACGCCGGTTCATGGCTGAGTGGCCACCCTGTTGCGCAGTGGTTGGGCAGCCGCTCCTATTCCTTGTACCTGTGGCATTGGCCGGTGGTGGTGGCCTTGCGGTATGCCGATGTGCTGGACAAACCTTGGGCCGTGCCGGTTGGCTTGTGCGTGACGGTGCTGCTGTCCATGGCCTCGCACAGCTGGGTCGAGATCTGGGGGCGTGAGCGCCTGTCAAAGCTGTCATGGCAAGGGCAAACCTCTGCGCTGGTGGGCACGTCGCTGCTGTTGGTAGCTGCCAGTGTGTTCGTGATGAACCATGCAGGCGTGCCGACGCGCCTGGACCCCGCCATTGAGCGAGTGGCTGCGGAGCAGACCAACGTCAAGCCCAGGCGCGCAGAGTGCCTCACCATGACGGGGGCAAAGTCGCCTGCGTGCGTGTACGGCGGTCCTCTTGTGGGCGCTGTGCTGCTGGGCGACAGCCACGCCGATGCGGTCGTCACCGCGGTGGCGGCGGCTGCGCCTGCTGGCCTCGGGGTCATGGACCTCACCTACGCCAGTTGTCCCACGCTGTTTGACATGAAGTACCTTGAAACACGCTCTGCTGAGAACAAAGGGCAGCGGTGTGCGGCGTACCAGTTGTGGGTCGAGTCACACTTGCAGGGTGTGCCGCACAGCGTGCCCCTGGTCATTGTCAATCGGGCCATGGCTTACGCTTTGGGGCCTGAGTACGCATTTGACGGCTCTGCGGGGCACCCCATGGTCTATTTCGATGTACCTCACGTGGAGTCGTCTCCAGAGTTCCTTGCGCAGTTCGCAGCCCGCTTGACGGATTCGATCTGCCGATTTGCCGCTCAGCGGACTGTCTACGTCGTGAAGCCCATTCCAGAAATGAGCGAGCGCGTTCCCCAGTACATGGCCAGGGCATTGATCCTCGGACAGCAGCGGCACGTGGGGCTGGCGTTGGCCGATCACCTCAAGCGGCAAGCATTTGTGATCAAGGCGTATGAGGACGCGCAAGCAAAGTGCGGGGTGAAATTGCTCGATCCCTATCCGTGGCTGTGTCCTGATGGTCTGTGCGCAGGCGAGGATCGAGGCATGCCTTTGTATTACGACGACGACCACCTCAGCGAGCGGGGCAACAAGCGGCTGGTACCGATGTTCAGACCTGTGTTCGCACCAGGTCAAGGCAAGTGACGACCATGCGTGAAAGAAAAGAACTGTTGGGCCTGGACCTGATGCGGGCCGTTGCGGCCCTGTGTGTGGTGCTTGTGCACAGCACGCTGCTGTTTGGGCAGAATCTGGCACCTGGAGCGCACTTGGCCGTGGACTTCTTTTTTGCTTTGAGCGGATATGTCATTGCCCATGCATATGACGATCAGCACATGGGCGTTCGGGCTTTCATGCTGCGCCGTGCCATCCGCCTGTACCCCTTGTACGCCGTGGGCTTGTCGCTGGGCTTGCTTCAGTCGCTTGCGTTGTGGGGCCTCGGTCGAACCAGCATGACGGGGGCGGATATCGCGTTGAGCGGCTTGTTGAACGCTGTGTACCTGCCATCGCCTTTCGGAGGTGAGTCAGACGCATTGTTTCCACTCAACGGCCCTTCGTGGTCCTTGTTCTTCGAATTGCTCATCAACTGGCTGTATGCGACTGCGGTTTTCAGGCGCTCCGCCGTCATGGGCTCGGTCATGCTGCTCGGGAGTGCGGTCCTGCTCGTTGCGGTGGCACGCCATGGCAGTGCTGACCTCGGTTGGCAATGGATGGAGATGCATGTTGGGTTGGCGAAGGTGATGTGTTCGTTCACGCTGGGCGTCTTGCTGCGCCGATGTGTGAAGCCTTGTCCTTGGGTGTTGCGTGGCCCGGCGTTGGGTGGCGCCTTGGCCATCCTGATGCTGGTGATGATGTGTCCTGTGCCTGAGCGTTTGCGAGTCTGGGTCGATGTCGTTTTCATCTTTGGCATCAGCCCCCTGTTGGTTTGGGTGGGGGCTTCCGCTGCGCTGGGTGACCGCATGGGGCGGTGGGCCAAAACACTGGGCGGGGCTTCCTACGGCCTGTACATCACGCACCTGCCGTTGGTGTTCGCCGCTGGCTTTGTTGGACACAAGGCGGGTTTGCCGGCCTGGTTGCTGGGGGGCGGCTTTGTGCTGGCGGTGTTGTGGTGGGCCGTCTGGTTGGAGCGCGTTTGGGACCGCCCAGTTCGGAAATGGCTCAGCCGAAAGCTGCTGTCTGGCTGATTGGCGCTTCAAGTGCCGCCGCTCACTCTCCGAAAGCCATCTTGTTCGTCGCACTGCGCTGGCCTCGGCGCTTGGCGCGCCAGGGTTGCCATCCCTGAATGACAACGACGCCCCCAAAAGGGGCGTCGTTCGTGGGGGGCGACTCAAAAATCCCGTCAGCTTGGGCCAGGTTTGTCGCGGAAAGCGCCGAACTTGGCGCTGGCTGGGGCCGAGCTTGGCGCTTTACGCGGCGTTGCCGGCGCTGGTCGGGGCAGAGATCGCTCCGGGCGACCCACCCTCCGTTCCGGCAGCGTCACCACTGGCGCTGCGACCGCGGCGGCTGAAGCGGCTGGCGATGGTTTCGCGCAGCGGCGCGAGGCCGCTGCCCTTGCCGAGCATCTTCAAGAGGCTGTAGCCCTCCAGCGAGGTGCTCATGACGTCACTGCCAAGGGCGGTGGTGGTGTCTTCGCAGCGGCCGGCCAGGCGTTGCAGGCGCAGCGTGCGGCGGCGCAGGGCGTCGAGTTGCTCCAGGTCGGCCTGGGCGTCGTCGAGGCCCACGCTGGCGGGGATGAAGTTGCGGTTTTCGTCCATGGCCAGCAGGGTCTGGCGGCAAAAGGCTTCCGATTTCTCGCCCATGCGCACCAGGCCGCGGCGCTCGTCCACGCTCAGGTCGATCAGGGTCGCCAGGCGGGTTTCCAAGGCGGACAGTGCGTCGTCGATGGCCGCGTAGTCGTCTGCGGTCAAGGTCAGTTGGATCAAGTTTTGGCTCATCTCTGTCTTTCGTTGTACTGCGTTGGTGGCCGCCGCGGCCCCTTGCCGGGCGGTCGGGGGCCACCATAGATGCCTGCGCGCCCGCATGGGTCTCCATTCCCTCTTTGGAGGGGTGCCAACAGACGACAGCCCCCCAAGAACTTGGGGGGTACCTGCGGCCTGGGAGGCGAATCAGCCCTTGGGTTTGCCCCGTCGCCGCGCCACGCACATGAAAGACAGTTGGGAGTTGGCTGCGCTGGCAAGGATGTCCTCGCCTCGAGCTTGTGCTGCCCTGTGGGCATTCACCTGTTGACGCAGCGTCACTGACCCTTGGCCGCAGGCAGCCGCCACAACCGCACAGGGGCAGATTGCGTGTAGGCCGCAGGGTTCATGAACCAGCCCACGTTGTGGGCGTCGAAGGCTTGCACCATCACGGCGCCAGGCTCTGGAGCCTCACCCCAGATGAAGTACCGAGCGCCTTCGGCCCGAGCCCAGGCGACGCGGGCCTTCTCGTCATAGAGGAAGCGGCTGGCCGAGGGGCGTGTGATGCCGCCCACATCCACCAGTTCGTGGTCGCGCAGCAGGTAGCCAAATTGGCCGATGGCGTACACGGCCACTGGCGTGCCGGGCGGCAGGGTGGCTTCGATGTGGGCGGCCATGCGTGCCGTGCTGCCGATCAACTCGATCTTGTTGCGCATGTGGGGAACGACCAGCAAGAGGCTGATGCCCGCCCCCAGGGCCACCGATGCCGCTGTGACGCTGCGCAAGACCACAGGGCGAATGCGCGGCAAGGCCATGGCGCAGGCCAGGGCGAGGAGTCCCGGTGCCAGCACCAGGACATAGCGTGTCTGCACGTGGGTGTGGTTGAGCATGTAGAAGACCCCCACGAGCAACACCCAGGCGAGCAAGGGCAGGGCGGTGCAAGGCACGCCATGCCAGACCCGGCGAAGTGATGAGCTGCCTGCTTCATGAACGGGCTTGCGCAGGCCTGGCACCGAGAGTGCGACGCCCAGCAAAATCAGGCCAGGAAAGCCCAGTGCGCCCACCTGCAGCAGGCGCAGCGAGACCCAGGTGCCTGGCGGTGCCTGCTTGGCCGCGTTGGTGTTGGGCATCACATGGCCGAAGGCTTGCAGCGCATAGCTTGCCCACACACCCAGGGGCCAGGACACCGCGACCAGGATGGCGACGGCTGTCCAGAAACGGGTGCTGGACGAGCCTTCCCGCAAGACCGACCTCGCTTGCCACAGCAAGAAAGGCCCGCCGACGATCAGCATGAGCAGCAGTTCGGGACGCAACAGCGGGCCCAGCCCAAGGCAAAACGCTGCAGCCAGCAAGGTGCGGTGGCTGGCCCGGCGTGGCATGAGCAGCGATGACTGCAGCATCACCCAGCCTGCTGCGGCCACAGCCTCCATGCCCGAGAACGCCCAGTAGCAGAAGTAAGGGCTGCTGGCGAACAAGCCCAGGGGCCAGGCAAGGTGGGCCCCGGACGGCAAGGCCAGGTCTTCAAACAACTGGCGGGCAAAGCGCCACAGCATGGCCAACGTGGCCACGCAGCACAGCAGTGTCAACAGCTTGCTGATCCACAAGCCGTGCGCGCCCAGTTTCATCGGCAAGGCCAGCCAAAGCACCCACAGGGGCGAGGTGTCGCCATTGCTCAGGCGGTTGTTGAACATGAAGCCATGGCCTTCGGCCAGGCTTCGCGCGTACTCCAGGTGGATGTAGGCGTCGTCTTCCCAGTAGGGCCACGTGAACCACACCCAGGCTGAAACCCAGGCAAGCGACAGGGAGAGGAGCCAGCGCTGACTTGGCATGCGGTCCGCCGCGATCAGCCCGACCTGGCCAGCCGCATGGAGGGCTGCTCAACCCACTTGAAGCTGAGGTGGGACACCAGCAGCGTCAACCCCAGCGAAACCAGCACCTGTGCGCCAAAGTTCGGCAGCGGCAACGCTGCGGTCACGGCCAGTGCCAGCGGGTGCCACAGGTACACCGAGTAGGAGATGTCACCCAGCCATTCACCGATGGCCGAGCGCCAGTGCCGCAGGCCCGAGAACAGGAACAGGCCCACTAGCGCTGCGCAGAAAAAGGGCAGTACGAAGCGCTTGTAGTTCAAGGCCAGCGCGGGCTGCTGCCACACGAAGGTGCCTGCCCAGATGCCCAGCAGCACCGCCGGCAGCAGCCAGGTGCGTGACAACAGGCTGCGCAGCCACGGCGCATGGCCACGCACCGCGATTTCGGCCAGCAGCATGCCCAGCGTCCACTTCCAGAACAGGCCGGGTGCCATGTGTTGCCACATCACCCGCACGTCGCCAGCCTGCGTGAGCGCGGATGCGCCGAAGAAAAACACCATGCCCAACACCCAGGTGCTGCCGAACACAGCCCACGGCTGCCACCCGCGTGTGAGGCGCAGCAGCAGCGGGTACAGGGCGTAGAAGTGCAGCTCGACCACCACCGTCCAGAAGATGGCGTTGATGGATTGGTACTCACCCGGCACGAAGCTGCTGAAGAAGAACAGGTGCGACAGGAAGCCCCGCCAGGTGGCCTCGGTGATCATGTTGGAGTGCACGTGCGGGCTGGCCAGGGCGTACACCACCAGGGCCAGCACATAGGCCGGAACGATGCGCAGGAAGCGTCGGCGTGCGTACTGGGCCCAGTCTTGCTGTCCCGAGCGTTCGCGCTCGCGCAGCCCGCCCATGTGGATCAGAAAACCACTGAGCACGAAGAACACCGCCACGCCGACCACGCCCAGCAGCTCCAGCGCCTGACCGGCCCAGCCCATGGCGTCGGGCTGCATGAACTGCTGCGTGAGGTGCGCCACGTACACGGCCAGGGCCGACATGCCGCGCAGGATGTCGAGCGCCTGGAGGTGGAGTCGGGGCGATGCAGGGGCGTTCATGTGGGGGTCTGGCAGCGGTAAAGGTCGAAGTGGGCCGTCTGTGCCACGCGGACGAAGCGGGTAGCGACGGCCAGGCGAACCGCATCACTGAACAGGGGGCGCCCGCTGTAGCCGCTGAGGTTGGCGAAAGCCGGCTCGCCCCTGGGGACCGCGAGGTGAGGGATGCGGCATTGGCTCAGGGCCTCTGCCAGGGGTGCATCCTGAACGCCAGCCCATTGCAGGTCGATGAAAGCGGGCACGTCGATCTGCCGAACGCCCAACTGCTCCAGGTCAATGCGCAGGTAGCTGAGCTCGTAGCCTTGTTCAGCGCCTGTGGCCAGCACCAGGCCTGGATGGCCGCTGGCCAGTTCGCGCAACTCCACCCGCGCCTCGGCCATGTCATCGCGCTGCTGCAGGTGGTGCCGGATGCCCGGGGCCAGCGCGAAGGCCGTGCTCACCGCCAGGCTGAGCATGGGCAGCAGGGCCATGAGTTCGGCGCGAGGGTGGCGCTGGGTCGCGGCGCGTTGGCTCAGCAAGGTGTCCAGCACCTGGGCATGCAGCAGCACGAAGGGCAGCAGGTGCCAGCAGCCAGCCCCTTTCTTGGCGCCCAGTACCGCCACCAGCAACTCCAGCACCGCGATGCCCAGCATGGGGCGCCACGGGCAGCGCAACACCAGCAATGGCAGCCACAAGGCGAGCAGGAAGACACCGTTGTCCAGCAGGATGCGCGGCTCGATGCCGTGCAGGCTGGCCAACTTCAGGAAGTGCAGGTAGCCCGTCAGGCTGATGCCGGGCAGCAGGAACCAGGGCAGGGCCGTGACCAGCGAGGCGATGGCGATGCGCAGCCACAGCGTGGGACGCTGCAGCCAGTCAGGTTGGCTCCAGACGAACACCGCAGCGATGTACAGCATCCCATGCACCTTCAGCGAGGCGGCCAGGCCGGCCAGCAAGCCCAGCAGCCAGGCACGCTGACGGACGTCTTGCATGTCCATGCAGCGGCAGGCCAACGCCGTGAGCAACAACAGATGGGGCTCTGCCCGGTTGAAGAACAGCAGGTCGAAAGCGCTGAGGAAGCCGAGGAACAGCCATGCCCGGCGGTCACGCACTTGCGTGGCGCACAGGCCCACGGCTGCCACGGTGCTGGCCAAGGCCAGCAGCTTGCTGCCCAGGAAGGCATCCAGGGGCAAGCTCAGCGTCAAGGCATTGAGCACGGCCAGCAAGGGGCCATAGAGCAGCCCGTCCATGGTGTAGCCCAGGTCGGTGGGGTACAGCGGCAGGCCGCGCCGCACATGCTCGCCGAGCACCAGCACCGAGGCCTCGACGTGGTCGGCATGGATCGGGAAGGCCAGGTAGGCCCCGGCATACAAAACGGCACAGGCCAGCACCCACCAGGGCAGCGCCGGGGTGGCCGCACGCAACAGGCGCTGCAGCGGTGTGGCCAGGGACGGGATGCGCGCCAGCACCTGCACCACCAGCCAAGCCAACACGAAGAGTGCGGCGCCGCGTTGCAGGGTCGCCAATTTGGTGACGAGGTGCGGTATGTCCATGCTCACCTCAGAATGCCAGCGCGTTCCAAGAGGTCCTGGACCTGGCGGTACAGACTGCGCAGGCCCTTGTACAGCCAGGTGTCTCGCACTTTCAGCGGCTCCAGCACATCCAGGATGAGGCGGTCCATCCTGTGCTTAAAGTTGTTGGTGCGCAGGCTGAACTCGTGTTGCAGGTGGTCGAAGTAATCGACATGCGCAGGGCTCAGGAACGCCACGAAAAGGGCCGACTGCGCATCCATGCGGTCTTCGTAGTCTCGTTCGGTTTTTTCCATCGGTATGCCCTCCGCGTAGTAGCCCACCACATGTTCGTGAAGCTCCCGGCGGCGTACGTGTGGTTGGTCCGAGTACACACGGCGCCGGGGCAAGGTGTCCTTCTGCGCCTCGTAAGCAGGCGAAGTGTGATCGGCCACCCAATAGCGCACGCCGTTGGCCTCGCGCTCAATCAAAGGAAAGTGAGACGGGTCGCCATGCAGGCGCACCATGCCCACGCTGGCATCGCCTTCAAGGATGGCCACCGAGTCCAGCACGGCCTGCACGTTCAGCAGCATGCAGTCGTCTTGCACCATCAGCTGGTACTTGCTGTCGCAGGCGCGCAGGCCCTTGTTGTTGTTGCGGCCCAGGCCGCCGTTTTTGGGGGCGCTCACCACCTGGTCAAAGCCCATGCGGGCGATGGCAGATTGATGCACTTCTGTGCTGCAGTCGTCCGAGCAAATCACCCTCACGCCCTGCAGTTGCGGCTGCTGGCGGATGCGCTCCAGTGATTGCGTGAGCAGCTGCGAGCGGTTGTAGGTGATGAAGACGACCTGGAGGTCGTGGGGGGTGAAGGCGAAACTCATGGGTGTCGAAGGGGCAGTCAGACGGTGGGCTGAGGGGGCTTCCACAGCGCCCAGCCCATGGCAATCACGGTGACGAGCACCCCGGGCAATACGATGTCGGCCAGTGCCTGGTGGTGTTGTGCGCTGAACCACATCACGCCCACCGACAGACTCACCGCAGCCAGCTGGAAGAGCGTATCGCGCGCATGTCGGTTGGTGGAGGAGCTCAGGCTGCTGCGGTGGCGCATGACGGACTCGAACAATGCATCACACAACAACACTGCGAAAAGCATGTGAAAACTGGTGGGCGTTTGTTTGAGCCACAGGGCATAGACGGTCTCGCCGAGCAAGAGCCCACCTACCGCATATGCCGCAAACATGGCACCAATCAGCCACAGCCCGCGACGGTAAAGCTTGTGCATGGTGTCGTGCTGACCGGCGGCATGCAGGCGGGTGTATTCGGTGTACAGCGACAGGCTGACCTGGTTGCTGATCTGCAGAGGCATACGTGAGAGTGTGCGCGTGGTCGTGTAGGCCACCACAGCGGCCAGGCCTGCCGATGGTGCGAGGACCAGCAATGGCACTTGCAGCGCGATGAACATGATCAGTGGGTTGACCGCGTACATCAGCGAAGGCACCACCAAGTGTTTGAACGGCAGCATGCCGCGCCAGGAGCCCCTCGCGAGCTCAGGCGTCATGCGCATGGCCTGCCATGTGGTGCCGGCCATGGTCAGCAGGCGCACCAGGAGCAGGGCCAGGGCCATCAGGCGGAAATCGTTGAGCGGGATCAGGGCCAGCAGGGCGCCGATCTCCAACACCTTGCTGAAAAGACTGACCACCTGGAAGCGGTGGTAGGTGCCAGCGATCTTGAAGCTCGACGACAGCAACTCGCTCATGAAGCCTGAGAGCACATAAGCGCACAGCAGGATCACGGTGCCATGCAGCTCGGCGTCACCCTGTGCGAGGTACCTGCTGCCCACGATGCCCATGGCGACAGCCATCACAGCCAGCATGAGGCCGCCGATGACCTTCACGCCGGTCTTGAAGGCCCGGGCTGCGAGCTCACGTTGCCCATCGGCATGCAAGCGGTACACCTCGGTGGAGAACGCCGCCGACACACCCAGGTCGAACATCGCCAGCGAGGTGGGGATGGTGAACAGGTAGAGCCAGGCGCCATAGCGCTCGGTGCCGAGCGCGGCGATGAACAGCGGCGGGATGAGGAAGTTGGTCAGCAGCGTCAGGCCGTTGCCGATCATGCCGACCGAGAACACCCGGCGCAGGCGGCGCAGGGTGGCGCCATGGTCGGCATGGGCACTCACGGTCACGGTGCTTCCCTCACTGCCGCGCGCGGGTGACGGCGGGTGTGGGCAGCAGCTCCTGGCAGTCTTGTTCGAACTGGCCCAGCACGCCTTCGAGGGCCAGGTGGTCCTCGGCGTGACGGCGGCCCTGGGTGCCCAGGTGGGTGCGGCGCTCGGTGTCGTCCACCAGGGCCAGCACGGCGGCGGCCAGGCAGGGCGCGTCTTCAGGCGGCACCACGGCACCGCACTGCGACACGACCTTGGCTAGCTCGGTGCCCGCGCGGCAGGTGGCGATCACGGGGCGGCCGCTGGCCAGCATGCCGGCCAGCTTGGAGGGCAACACGAGGTCTTCGGCTTCGGGGCTTTGCGGCAGCAGGTGGATGTCGGCCAGGCCCAGCCATTCGCCCAGGCGCTCGGCCGGTTGCAGGGGCAGGAAGCGCACATTGGCAAGGCCTTCGGCTTCGGCCTGCAGCTGCGGCTTCATGACACCGTCGCCACCGATGACGAAGAGGATGTCGCTGCGGTGGGCCAGCAGGCGCGCCACCTGGGGGATGACGCTCAGGCCCTGCTTGCCGCCCAGGGTACCGGAGAACAGCACGACATGGGTCTCGGGCGCGATGCCCAGCTCGGTCCGGTAGGTGCTGGGGCGCGTCAGCGTCTGGATGTGGCCGATGTCCACCCAGTTGGGGAAGTGGCGGATGCGGTCTTCGTGCACGCCCTTGAGGCGCAGGCCTTCGACCATGCGCTCGGAAATGGACGAGACCACGTCGAAGCGGCGCAGCAGGCGCTGCTCCAGCCACGTCACCACGCGGCGCTGGCGGGCGCCTTTGAGCAGGCCCATGTTGAAGGCGACATCGACCTCGAAGTCCTGGATGTGCAGCCAGGCGCGGGCGCCTGACAAGCGTGCCACGGCGTGCGCCGCCGGCGCGTTGACCAGGGCCGGGGCCACGCAGACCACCACGTCGGGGCGCCACAGCACCTGCCACAGGGCCACGGGCAGCGAGGTGATGGCGAAGCTCAGCAGGTGCAGCACGCGCTTGAGGCCGCCTGGCCTGGCTGGCACCCACAGCGGTGCGCGCCAGACGTCCACGCCTTGCCAGGATTCGCGGCGCCAGGTGGGCGACTCGTAGCCCTCGGCCAGCTTCCAGTTCGGGTAGTAGGGCGGGGCGCAAATGACGCGCACCTGATGGCCCTGGCTCACCAGCCAGCGGGCCATTTCACCCGAGTACTTGCCGATGCCTGTGGGCTCCGGCGCGAAGTTGGCGCTGTAGAGGACGATCTTCACCTTGCGCTCGCTTCTGTCAGGATTTGCCGCGCTCAAGCTCGTCCACTTTGAGCACGATCATGTACTCGTAAATGGCTTGCAGTGCGGCGTAACGGAAGCCTGCAATGCCGTCCAGGAAGCCGCGCTTCAGGATGTAGAGCAGGAAGAACTTGATCAGCGGACGCGCTGGCAAACGGTAGAAAAGCTCCTTCTGGTGGAAGCGCTTTTCGTGGAAATCAGCCGACGTGAAGGCCTTGAGCAGCGAGAACGAAGCGTGCTCCTGGCGGTTGGACATGATCTGCTGCGCCTCGAAGCGGCTGTAGGAGTTGTGGCGATCCAGCCAGTGACCCACACCCTTGCTGAACGGGAAGTGGTCGAGGTAGCCGTTGACCTGACCCACCGGGCCGTCGGCCAGAGAGATCGGGTTCACCAGGCGCTCGTAACGCATCTTGCCGGGCTTGAAGAGGCGCATGTAGAACGGCGATGCCTGCACGTGCTTGAGCCAGGTGCCCACGAAGAAATCACGGCGCTGCACGCGGAACGCCACGTTGTCTGCAGGCTGGGCCAGTGCACCCTGGATGGCTTGGATCAGCTCCGGGGTCATGCGCTCGTCGGCATCGATGTAGAACACCCATTCGTTTTTGAACGGGATGTTGGCCAGCCCCCAGTTCTGGTGCGAAGCCCAATTGTCGAAGGCGCGCTTGGTGACCTTGGCACCGGCTGCTTCGGCGATCTCGACGGTCCGGTCGGTGCTCAGGGAGTCATAGACGTGGATGTCGTCCGACCAGGCCACGCTCGCCAGGCACCCAGGCAAGTCCTGTTCTTCGTTTTTCGTCAGGATGAGGACCGAGACGGGAATCATGGTGTGCGGCTGTGGCAGCGAAGTGGCAGATTGTGTAAGGAGGATGTGTCAGGAGTGTGTTTCAAAAAGTCGTCATGTCACGCCTTTGCGGAGCTCTGCCAAGCGCTGTTTGCGCAGGGCCTTTTGCTGACGTTGGTGAATCACAAGGGGTTGTTTTTGGTACCAGTTGAAGACTGCAACCAACAAGGCTGCGGCAACTGCAAGAGCTGCTGTGTTGCGCAGGTCAACGATGTAGCCCGTCAGCACGCCCTCCACACCAAGGAGTGATTTGATGATGGCAAAGCCTACCAGGGCGCGAATCAGTATGTTGGTACGGCGCACCGCGATGGTCGCCAATGTCATGAGTCCCGCCAAAGCCAGCGGATACACCGCCATGCCAGGCCATCCAAAATCACACAGACCCTCGGTGATGATGGTGTTGGCGGCATCCCATCCCGCCATGCCCAGCTTTGCATGGCAAGCAGCTTCATCTGAGCGGATTTCACTGATGACACGCCATTTGCCTGGCCAGATGGCGGTGGGCATAGCCGTTGCTAGATTGAGGATGAGCAGATCACCTTCTGTGGTTCGGCCTGTTCTGTCGTACGCCTCTATGAGCTCCCCTACATAGCCAACAACGAAGGTGCGGGTGCTCTGGTTTTCTTCGATTTGTTCGTTCAGGTTAGACAGTCCTGGGTGAGTGATCACGTCCCAAGCGCCGGCCATCCGATCGACCATCGTCGCATCGGTGGGCAGTGAGTAACCGGCGATTCGCATGGAGACGAAGAAGCGAGAGGCACCAGCGACTGTCACGACGGACATCAGTAGCACAAGCACAATTTTGGGTGTCAGTAAACCCTTGATGCTGCGAACCGCAAAGAAGGCTATCAGCAAGGACAGCACATTGAAAAGCATCAGCCGACGACCTTGAGTCATCTGCGTAAGCGCCAGCAACAAGCACAGGAAAATGACCAACCAGCGCGCGCGCGAATTCGGCTGGGCACCGAAAGCCAGAATGGCCAGCGCGGTCACTGGCGTGAGGCTGGAAACCACCAACGACGCCAATGGAGACACCTGCAGTGTCTCGCCAGTGCCGTTTTGAGAGCCCTGAAAACCCAACTGACCGGTAGCCAGGGCAACGAAAGTGCCGACGAAAATCGCAACCAACAACACCACTGTGGCTGATCGCTCACTCTCTGTGAAAGATTCAGTAGGGATGGTTTTGCGTGGATCGATGTGGCCGATGTAGAGAAGTGCAGCCACGATCAATTCCATGATGCCCAAAGCGCGACCAATGGAGCTTGGTCCTGCAAAGTTCACCAAGTACATGGCCGAGCCATCGACGTAGCCGCTGGTCATGGTGTTGAGCGTTCCAAAGCCATACGCCAGTGCCAGACTGACGCCATACACCGACCACGCGGTAACGAAGGAAGGCACAAAAATGAGTCTCGCCAGACCCCAAAAACCGATCATGGTCAGTACAACCATAGAGCCCCACATGGGCCAGGCATACGTGTGACCCAACAACTGGATCACGCCCATGGTCAGTGCAAGCAAGGCCATGGCCAGTGGGCTGATGCTGGGTGCCTTTGTCATGTCAATGCCTTTCCGTCGGCCAGAAGCCGTTGCAGCGCCGCGCGCCCCACATCCTCGGCACCCACCTTGTTGGCACGCACCCGCTGGTGTCCAGCAAGTTTCATGCGTGCAATGCGCTGCGGGTCGGCCAGCAGTTCACGGCACACGCTGGCGCATTCGGCCGCATCCCGCCAGAAGACGGCCTCTTCACCTTCGCGGTACAGCGCCATGTGCTCGTTGGTGCGTTCTGCGCACAGCAGGCCACCTGCGTAGGGAATTTCCATGCTGCGGGTGGTGTGCTCGTCGCGGTTGCCTTTGGACAGCATGCCTAAGCAGATGCGCGCGTGCCGCATGGCGTTGACGTAGTCTGCCCCTGAAATGGAGCTGCCCTTCCAGAAGGGCTGCAGCGCTGGCCACACCGGCGAGGCCTGCCAGTTGTCACCCCAGATGGCGGGCTTGAGGCCGGCCTTCACCAGTTCGTGCAGGAACAGGTCGCGCCCCTCGCCGGGGATGTTGCGGCCGATGAAGGCGATGTCGTTGTCGAATTGCGGCGGCACGCTGCCATCGTCGACCGGAGCGGCATGGCGGACTTCGTCGTAGCTCATGAACACGCGCAATACGTCGCGGGCACCGCGCTTGCGGTATTCACCGACGTTGAAGGGGCGCACCACCACGCACAGGTCGTAGCAGGGGATGGTGCGCAGCATGGTCAGGAAGCGGTTGCCGTCGCGGTGCCCGGTGGGGTCGTCGTGGTTGAACAGCACCAGCTTGCCGGCCAACTGACGAAACCCCTCGATGACCTGGCGGCCGATCAGCTCGCCGCCATCGACCCAGCACACATCAAAACGGCCCGTCGGCGCCAGTCGGGCTTGCTGGGCCTGCTGCCAACGCTGCACCGTGCCCTGCAGGAACAGGTAGCCCGTACGGTAGTGCACGATGATGCGCCAGCCCGTGAGGTGCTTGCGCAGGTCGCGGTAGGGGTTGATGTGGGTGACCTCGTGGCCCAAGCGGCGCAATGCGTCGGCGCGATGTCGCGAGGTGCTGGCGGGCGAGTCGTCTCCCACGTAGAGGATGCGCTGGCTCATGGGGTGCCCCCAGTCAGGGAGGTGTAGGCGCGCACGGCACGGTCGCCGTAGTCTTGCCAGCCGCCCAGCGCGCTGACGCGTGCGAGGGCGTGGCCTGACATCTGCTGTCGCATGGCGGGTTCGTCCATGAGTTGCTGCATGCGTTCGGCCAGCAGGTCGGCACGGCGGATCGGCACGATGAACCCGGCTTCGCCGTGCTGGAACAGGTCGGCGGCACCGGTGTGCTCGGTGGCGATGATGGGGCAACCGCAGGCCATGGCTTGCGCCATCACCAGGCCAAAGCCGTCCTCGATGCTGGGCAGAACGAGCACATGGCTGCGGCTCATGCGCTGGCGCAGCTGACTCAGGTTGAGGTGGCCCAGCAGGTGGATGTTGTCTGACCACAGCCCTGCACGTCGCATTTGCACGATCAGGTCTTTGGGAAAGGCGCCTGCAAACCACAGGCGCTTGCGCGGGTGTTGCAGCTTCTGAAAGGCTTGCAGCAGGTAAGGCACGCCTTTGCGCAGGCAGGCGCCACCGGCGAAGAGCACGTCGAAGTGATCTGCATCAGGCGTGCCATCCGGGTGGAAGGCGCCGAGGCTGACGCCATACGGCAGGATGCGCAGTTTCGCGGGCGACACGCCCTGCGCGATGAAGCTTTGCGCACTGAAGGACGAGGGCACGGTGATCATGTCGGCCTCGGCGTACTCGGCTTCGGCACGGGCCATGACGCGGGGGTGTGCGGCTTCGCTCTCGCCGCCCCAGGTGTCACGCTCCTGGGTCAGCAGTTCGTTCTGCGTGCGGATGTGGCTGGAGCCGGTGTCGCACACGTAGCGGGCCCCCAGTTGGTGGGCCTTTTTCCCGGAGAGGAAGCCGGCGCCAGACAGGCCCACGAACACATCGCAGGGCGGCATCTGCCAGGCGGTGTAGCGGTCCAGCGTGGTGTAGCAGAGGAAGTCCAGGTAGCCCTGTTGCTGGTGGGACATGGCGCCCGACTGCGACAGCAGCATGTAGGGCACGCGCAGCCAGGGGAAGGTGTGGACCTTGTGCTTGGGCACGGTGTTGTCTGCGAGCTTGAAGCGCGGGTAGCCCGAGAAGATCGCCGCGAGGTGGCCGCGCTGGTTGAGCTCTTGTGCCAGGTCGAAGGTGTGGAACTTGCCGACGACCGACAGGGTCACGCGCAGAGGGGTGGACTGGGCCATGTCAGGCCTTCGCGGGCTGGGTCAGGAGCGAGCGATAGAGGCCAATGGCCGCTTCGCCGTACTGCTTCCAGCCGCCTGCTTGCTGCACCCGTGCCAGCGCGCGTTGGCCCATGGCGTCCCGGACCTCGGGTTGATCGGCCAGGGCCTGCAGGCGCTCGGTGATCAGGTCGGGCCGACGGATGGGCAGGATGTGACCTTGCACGCCGTCTTCGAACAGGTCTTGCGCACCCGTGTTGGTGGTGGCGATGATGGGGCAGCCGCAGGCCATGGCCTGGGCTTGCACCAGGGCCAGTCCTTCTTCGATGCTGGGCAGCACCATGACGTGCGCGCGGCTCATGACATCCTTGAGGCGCTCTTGCGGGATGTGGCCCAGCACGCGGAAGTCGTCGGACCACAGGCCGCGCGCGCGCAGGTCCTCGATCAGCTCGGGGGAGGGCGAGCCGATGAAGCTCAGGCGCTTGCCGGGGTGGCGGAAGTCCATGAAGGCCTTGACGAGGTCCGGCACACCTTTGCGCACGCTCATGCCGCCCACAAAGATCACATCGAAGTGCTGCGGGTCAGGTGCGCCGCTGGGGTGGAATCGACCGAGGTTGACGCCGTAAGGCAGCACGCGCACACGCTCGGCCGACACGCCGTGCTTCACGAAGCTGTCCTTGTTGAAGTGCGATGGCACCGTGATCACGTCGGCCTCGGCGTACTCGGTTTCTTCCCGGTCCACAGTGCGCGGGTCGATGGCGGTGTAGGGCAGGCCCCAGCGGTCGTGCTCTTCTTTCAGCAGGGCGTCTTGCTCGCGGATGTGGGTGGAGCCCCGGTCACAGACGTACTTGGCACCTTGGCGGCGCGCACGCTGGCCGCTGACCGTGGCACAGCTGGAGAGGCCCACAAACACATCGCAGGGCGGCATGTGGGCGGCCACGTGCCGGTCGAACAGCACGCGAGACAGGTGCTGCCATTCGTCCGAAACGCGGCGGGTCATCCATGGCTTGTTCGACATCGCCATGAAGGGCGTGTGCAGCCATGGGAAGGTGTGGATCAGTTCCGGGGGCAGTTGCTCATCGCGCAGCTTGAAGCGCGGGTAGCCGGTGAAGATGGCCTGCAGGTGCCCCGCCTGATACAGCGCGCGCGCCAGATCAAACGTGTGGAACTTGCCGATGACGGACAGCGCGACTTTCATGCGAACGGGGGACAGCCTGGCGAGGCTGTCAGCTTTCACGCTTGCCGACGATGTAGCCGCGGTCGTTTGCGGGCATGGCCTTGAGCAGGTCGTTGATGAACTGGTCTTGCAGCGGGAACGGGTCGTCGCGGCGCGTCACTTCGGACACGCGGAACAAGGTGCCATCGACCAGGTAGCCGCGCAGGGCCAGCTTGATGCGCTCCAGGTTGCGCTCTTTCGAACCGCGGGTCACGGCGTCACCGACGCGGATGAAGTACGTCAGCGGTTCCTTGCGCTCGGTGCCCAGCATGGTGACCAGGCGCACGGCCTTGATGGGGCCGACGGGCGAGGCCACGTCGATGTCATCGCGCTTCTCGACGCGGAAGCCCTGCGAGGGGTAGCACTGGTCGGGCGTGTGCAGCTGGGTGTCGTTGGTCTGGTCGCGGCCATACGCGATCGACAGCATCATGCCGCGCCCCGTGGGCTTGTGCACGAAGGTGCGCGCGAAGGTCTGGCTGTAGATGCGCTTGAGGTTTTCTTCTTGCACCGGGTTGACCACGCCGCGGTTGGCGAAGGGCACTTCCTCCCATTCGCCGAAGCGGTGGGGGATGAGCTTTTCGTAGTCGGGCTCACCGGTGTGGTCCGCCCAGTACTTGCTGGGCTTGAGGTGCTGGGCCAGCGCAACAGAGCCCAGCATGATGGCCAGGCTGACCAGCAGCACGGCGGGCTTCAGCGTCAGGGGCTTGAAGATCACGATGCGGCTCCTTGGTGTGCAGGGGTGCTGCGCTTGTCGGCGATCCAGCGCAGGAAGCCGTCGGTCGAGATGGTCAGCACCAGCGCGATGACGAACAGCACGATGCCGGCGAAGCCGTGCAGGTAGCCCTGGCCGACCTCGTCACCGAAGTGATAAGTCAGCAGGGCCAGGAACAGCACGCGCAGCATGTTGGCCACGAAAGAGATCGGAACGATCAGCAGGCTGAGCACCACGTTGCGCAACAGCGAGCTGTGGCGGACCACGTTCAGGTAGAAGATGCCCATGGCTTCAAGCATGAACAGGGTGCGCATGCCGGCGCAGGCATCGGCCACCAGCAACTGGTACTGGCCGATGGTCAGCACCACGCCGGTGTGCGAGATGGGGTAGCCCAGCCACCACAGGATCTCGGAGACCGTGATCGAGATGTGCAGCTTGACGAAATGGCTGATCGGGTCGAGCACGAAGCCGGGGATGGGCACCATGAAGACCAGGAAGAACAGCGGGAACTTCAGCTTGTTCAGCAAGGGCCAGCCGCCGATCAGGGCGACGACGCCGATGATCATGGGCAGGAAGGCGAACACCTCGAAGTAGATGATGTTGAGCGCGCGACCCGGCACGTAGAACACGACGCCGATGGCGAACATCACCCAGGCCAGCCAGCCGCCAGGGGCGGTGCCGTCGGTCTTGCCGTCGAACTCTTGCCAGCGCTGGTACATCAGCCACATGGCCAGGCCCAGCATGATGGGGCCGTGGCTGTGCTCGTCCTTGTTCCACAGGCCCGCATCGACGCTGAAGAACAGGTCATGGAGCGTCAGCGCGAACATGCCGAACAGGCCCAGCATCAGCACCACCACGTTGCTGGCCATTGGCAGCAACTGGGGGGCGGGCTTGGTGGCGGGCACGCCGCTCACATCACTCGTGGTAGTCATAAGCTTGGAACCCTGCTTGCTTGACCAGGTTGTCGCGCTTGGCCGAGGTGTAGTCGCTGATGACCATCTCCTTGACCAGCTCTGCCAGGGTGGTCTTGGGCGTCCAGCCCAGCTTGGCCTTGGCCTTGCTCGGGTCGCCCAGCAAGGTCTCCACCTCGGTCGGGCGGTAGTAGCGCGGGTCCACCTTGACGATCACGTCGCCCACCTGGCACTTGGCCAGAATTTCAGCCTCGCCCTTGGCGTTGGTGATGGGTTCGATCTTCGTGACGCGGCCCACTTCGGCCTCGCCTTCGCCTTCGAAGCTCACCGTCACGCCCAGCTCCTTGGCGGCGAACTCCACGAACTGGCGCACGCTGTACTGCACGCCCGTGGCGATC
>Ga0265316_10000195_pt1 | contig 70011 bp, 45 predicted proteins | sample 4522metaG_FD_202092 | JGI IMG/M metagenome (GOLD analysis project Ga0265316, IMG submission 202092) | Rhizosphere microbial communities from Carex aquatilis grown in University of Washington, Seatle, WA, United States - 4-5-22 metaG | ecosystem: Host-associated > Plants > Roots > Rhizosphere >... | reverse complement strand
GGGCGACGCGGCCACCGCGGCTCGCTTGTGGACCGAGATCGCGACCCTGACCGAAGCCTCGCTTGACGACAGCGCACGGGCCATCGCGGCCTGGGAACGCGTGGTCGTGCTGGAGAGCAGCTCGCTGGCGCTCGACAACCTGGCCCGACTGTGCGTCGCCTCGGGTGAGCCGCTTCTGGCCGCGCAATGGCTGGAACAGCGCATGTCTCTTGGGACTCCGGCCGAGCGGCGCCAGTCCGCCGCCCAGTTGGCCCGCGCCTATGTGGCGGCCGGCCAGCGTCCGCGTGCCTTGGCCTCACTCGAAGGGGCCCTTGCGGAGGATCCGACCGCCGACGAGCTCTGGCTGCTGCTGACCCAACTTTACCGAGATGCCGAGCGCTGGGAGGCGTTGGTTCGCGCCTTGACCGATCGCTGCACCCATCTCACCAATCCTGAGTCGGTGGTGGCCTGCGCGCGCGAAGCCCTGGCGGTTTGCCAGGAGCGCATGCACGCCCCTGACCGAGCGGTGCCGGTTCTGGAAAAGGCGCTGGCGGTTGCGCCGACGGATCGCGGTTTGCGCCTGGCCATGGCTGACGGTCTACGCAAGGCCGGTCGCCTGGCGGAGGCGCGCGCGGTCTTGGAACATGTGCTCGACGAGTACGGCCGTCGGCAGTCACGCGAGCGGGCCGCTCTTCATCATCAGATTGCCCAGGTCGCGCGCGCTGAAAAGAATCCCACGCTGGCCTTGCAGCACCTGGAACAGGCGGCGGCGGTGTTGCTCGACAACATGGATGTCCAGCTTGCCTCGGCCGAGGTGGCCGAGGAGGTGGGCGACCTCGACCGGGCCGACAGGGCCTACCGTGCCCTCCTGGTGCTGGCCCGTCGTGGGCAATCATCCGATGGCGGGATTACGGCCGGCGAGGTTCTGCTCTGCCTGCGCCGCGTGGCCCTGGCCTTGGGTCGCAAAGATGCCGCCACCCAATCGCTTGAGTCAGCCCTGGCGCGTGCCATGCACGATGCCGCTGAGGCGCGCCGGGTGCAGGCGGCCCTGCTGGCCGCCGGCGAAGGCGAGGTTCTGCTTGGACTACTGGAGAAACGGCGGGCAGCGGCCACGCTGTCCGCGGACGAAGCGGCGGTCGTGGGCGAGCTTGCCGATGTTCTCGACAAGCTGGGCCGGCGCGATCAGGCCCTCGCCCATCTGCTCAAGATCGTCGAAAAGGTGCCTGAAAATGCGGCGACGCACGTGCAGGCGCGAGCCCTGGCCAGCAAGTTGGGGCAGGCCGGACGCTACCTCGACGCCGTGGTCAAGGCCGCGGACGGGCTTCGTCGGGCCAACGATGCGCCTCGCCTGGCGGATTTGTTGCTGCGGGCTGGGGAAGTGTCCGAACTCGATCTGCGCGATGTGGCCCGCGCCACCGCCTTTTATCACCGGGTCGAGCAAACCGGGCAACGGTTGGCCGAGGCCTTGACCGGCCTGGCCCGGGTCAGTCTGAAAGTCGGCGACGAGGCTGAACAGAAACGTGCGGCAGCGCAATTGCGCCGCATGGTCCAGACCGCGAGCAATCAGGCCGAAAAGGCGGATCTTCTCTTTCGCGTGGCCGAGTGCCAGTTCGGGTTGGGGAATTCCGACCGTGAGGGTCTGGATGCACTGGCCCAGGCGGTGGATCTTTCGCCGGATCTGGCGCGCGCCATGGCCCTGGTGGAGGCGGCCCATGTGCCCGAGGCTGATCTGTCCCGGGTGATGCCGGTGTATGAAAAAGTGGCGCGAGCGTCGTCGGACGAGCGCGTGCTGCTCGACTTCTACGAGCGGCGGGCGGCGTTGCCGGGCGCGCGCAGCGAGGACCTGCGCGAAGGGGTGGATCTGGCCATCTCGCTGGGCGAGAGCGCGCGAGCGGAGAAGCTGCTTGAACGCGCGGTCGCGCTGGCGCGGGCTGTGCCGGGCGGCCTGCGTGAGGCCATCTGGGCCATTCTTGATCTTGTACGCCGCCTGCGCGGGAGCGGCGATTTTGTCGGGGTCGCACGGGTTCTGGAAGACACGCGCGAGGCTTGGCCCAATCCGCGCCTGGCGCCGGTGGTGCGGGAAATGGCCCAAGCCGCGGCCGAGCATCCGGAAAGCGCGACAGCCGCGGCTCGACTGTTCGAGCATCTGCGCACCCTTCATCCTTTGGACCGCGAGATCTGGGAGCCGCTTCTGCGCCTGTACGCGAGGCTGGGAAATCGGACGGCGTTGGAGAGCTTGGTGCACGAGCTGGTGGAAAAGCTCATGGCCCGATCGGATCGCAATGCGGCCCGCATGGCCTGGGCGAAGTTCCTGATGGGTGACAGGAAGTCGGAAGCGGCGGCCACCGCAGTCTTGCACGAGGTGCTGGTCGACGAGCCGGGCCACCCCGAAGGGTTGATGGTGCTGGCCGACCTTCACGAACGGCGGGGCGAGATGAGCCGGGCCGTGGCGATCTTGTCCGAGGCGCTCGGCAGTGGCGAAGGTGCGGCGGCCGGGCCGGGCCGGGTCGCCTTGGCGCAGCGGTTTGGCGAGCTGGTCAAGAAGATCGATCCGCGTGAAGCCAAGAAGGTCCACCGTCAGGCGCTGGCAGCCCCGCTTTCCGATGCGGCGGTCAGGCGATCGTTGCAGCTTTCATTACTCGATCTCCTGTCAGGCGATGACGAGCTGGTGGAGCGTGCGACGCTGAGCGAAGAGATCCTGGCCGGCGAGAGTGAAGCAGAGGCGGCGGCGCGCGCGGTGGAACTCGCCGAGCTGCGCACACGCCTGCACGACGACGCCGGGGCGCGACGGGCCCTGGAGTTGGGCCGCAGTCGCTCTGTCGACAATGCGGATCTCTTCCGCCGCCTTGCCACGTACTACAGTGATCGCGAACTGTGGCCTGAGCTGGTGGAACTGCTCTCGGGCGAGGCCGCGCGCGTGGCCGATGCCGATCGAGCCGGGGTGCTTCTGCATCAGGCGGCTCGCATCCAGCGCGACAAGTTGCGCGACGAGGCGGGGGCGGCCCGAAGCCTGCGTCGGGCCATGGAAACCGCGCCGGGCAACATCGAGACCTTGCGCGAGTTGGCCGCCTCTTTGGCCACATCCGGAGATATGGCTGCCGCGCGAGCCGTAGTCACCGACGCTTTGGCGGGTAGCCACGCGGGGGCGCGTGTCGATCTCCTCCGCCTGCGTGCCGAGTTGGCTGCAACCGGCGGAGACGAGACGGCCGCGGTGGCAGACATGGAAGAGGCTCTCCAACTGGGCGCCCGCGATGTGGCCGAGCCGCTTGGCAGGGCTCTGTCCCGCATTGCAGACCGCGCGATTGCGGCGGGCGATTTGACCGCCGCCCGTGTCGCCACATTGCGATTGGCCGAGGTGGTGCGCGCCCAGGGCGACGAGACGCGGGCCGACCAGATTCTCTTCCACTGGATCGATGCCAATCCCACCGACCGCGAGGTTCTGCATGTCATGCGGGCTCGTTTCGAGGCGGAGGAGCGCTGGGAAGCTGCGGTGAGCGTGTGGTCGCGCTTGGCCCGTGTAGAAGAGGGCGAGGCCAAGGCCGAGGCAGTGCTGGCCATGGCCAGTGCCTACGAGAAGCTTGGCCGCGGCGCCGAAGCCGTTCCATGGCTGAAGGACGCGCTTGCCCAGATGCCCGGACACGCTCTGGTTTTGGCGCGCCTGGCCGAGCTTCTGCAGGGAAGCGGCGACGCCATCGAGGCCGCGCAACTCCACATTCAGATGGCCGAAGGCGAGGCCGACGAAGGCGAGCGCTGCCAGTTGCTCATCCGCGCCGCCGAAACCCTGCTGGGGGCCGACGCGTTTCCGGCGGCGGCGCAGGCGCTGGACAAAGCGATTGCGCTGCGGCCCTCCGAACGGGTTGCCCGCACCCTGCTCATCGATGCCTGCATCGGCATGGGCGAGCTGGAGCGTGGGACGGATGTGCTGGCCGACCTGCTTGCCGAGTCCAAAACCATCCGGGCCGAGGAGCTGGCCACCCTGTACCAGCGCCAGGCCCGGTTGGCCGCCGCCAAGGGCGACAGTGAGGGCCGGCTGCACGCGCTCAAGAAGGCGCTCGATACCGACCGCAGAAGCGTGGCCATCGCGAGTGAGGTGGCGGACCTGGCCGAATCCGTGGGCGACGACGAGCTGGCCATGCGCGCCCTGCGCGTGGTGACGGCCAACCCGATCAAAGACGCCAAGGCTTGTGCCGTGGCCTACTTCCGCCAGGGGCGGATTGCCCACAAGTCCCACGACAAGGCCCGCGCCATCATCTTCGTCAAGCGGGCTCTGCAAGAAGATCCCGACTTGCCGGAAGCCAAGGCGCTGCTCGAAGAACTGAAATAGCCAGGTCGGGTACCCATGTCGTCGCCTTTGGTTGTGAACGGCATCGTCCGCGGCGTCTCCGAAACGGAGACAGGCCGCATTGTCCGTCAGACCTTCGAGCGCGCGACAGACGGCTGCGCGTGGCTGCGCCGGGGAGACACGGTTCTGCTCAAGGTGTCGCTCAACTCGCCGGATCCCTATCCCGCCACGACGTCGCCGATTGCCGTGCGCGCCGTGGCCGAGGCGCTGCAGGAACGCGGCGCCCGGGTCATTGTCGGCGACATGCCCGGGATCGAATATGTCCTGCTCGACCCCAGAGGCAGCCAGCGCCAATCAGCCCGATCGTGCTTCGAGCGTTCAGGCATGGCCGCAGGTGTGAAGGGCACGTTCATCGGCTTCGAGGAGCGGGGTTGGGACGGCTTCTTCCATTTTTCGTCGCAGGCGGCGACGTCCTGGCCCGAGGGTTTTCATGCGACTTCCTTGATCCGCGAAGTTGATCACATCGTTGCGCTGCCTCGTCTGAGCACGCACATCCACACTGGCGTCACGCTGGGGTTCAAGCTGGCGGTTGGCTACCTGCGCGCCGATAGCCGCATGACCTTTCATCGGGATGGCCCGTTTTTCGCGGCCACCAAGCGCTACGTGCATGGCACGCAGGTGCCCACCCACGGTCCCAGGCACAACCGCTTCTTCGAAAAAATTACCGAGATCAACCTGGCCGTGGCCGATCGGCAGCGGCTGACCTTATGTCTCGGCACCCAGGCGCAGGTGACCTTCGGTCCTGACCGCCGGATGGTTGGCTTCACGTCGTGCAAGGTTGTTCCCGAAATGGGACTGGTGTTTGCCAGTGCGAACCCGGTGGCCTTCGAGGTGATGGGGATCGCCTTTCTGACGATGCTCTACCGCCAGGCGCCCTGGCTCGCTCGCTGCCTGCAGAAGACGCTCATGCTGGCCAACCGGTGCGCCCGCGAGCTGGGCAAGGATTCTGCGTGGACGAATCCCTTTGTGCGCCACGCGCTCGCGATTGGGTTGGGCACCACGGAGTTCGACCTCCAGTACTCGGATGTGCCTGAAGCGCTGCGGGGCGAGATCGACAAGCTGATCGCGGCCGGCCGCCCGCAACGCGCGTGATCCTACTTCCCGCGCAGTTTGTCCAAGCCCGCGAACGGGTTGTTGAAAGGCTTACGGGGCTGCGGCGCAGGGGCCTGCGGTCGCGGGCCTTGCGGTCGGTTGCCGCGGTGGTCGTCGCGTGGGGCACTGCCTCTGTCGTTTTGCCCGCGCGACACCTCGGCGCCTGACTTCATGGACAGGGCAATCTGCTGCTTGTCGAGCTTCACTTCGATCACGCGCACGCTCACCCGATCGCCGGCGTTGACCACCTCGCGCGGATCCTTCACGAAATGGTCGGCCAATTGAGAGATGTGCACCAGGCCGTCCTGGTGTACGCCGATGTCGACAAAGGCGCCGAAGTTGGTGACGTTGGTGACGATGCCGGGGCAAACCATGCCCGGCTGCAGATCGTCGAGGGTGTGGATGTCCTGGCGGTAGGAAAACGGAGCAAAGCTTTCGCGCGGGTCGCGACCGGGCTTTTCCAACTCGGCGATGACGTCGGCAAATGTGAAAGTGCCCAGCTCTTTTTGCAGGTCGCGCGCCTGTTTGACCAATTTGACCCCAGGGCCGAGCAGGCCGGCGACCGGCACGCCGAGTTGGATAGCCAATTTCTCCAGCACGGGATAGCGCTCGGGGTGAACCCCGGTGTTGTCGAGTGGGTGCTCGGCCTCGGGAATGCGCAGAAAGCCCGCGGCTTGCTCGAAGACTTTTGCGGAAAAGCGCGGCACCTCCAGCAGAGCCGCGCGGTTGCGGAATAGGCCCTTTTTGCCCCGGTGCTCGACGATGGCCTTAGCCAGGGACGGGCCGATTCCCGAAACATGGCCCAGCAAGTGATACGAGGCCGTGTTCAGGTTCACGCCGACCTGGTTCACGCAGGAATCCACCACGGCATCGAGGCTTTTTTTGAGAGCGGTGGGCAGAACATCGTGTTGGTACTGACCCACGCCGATGCTCTTGGGATCGACCTTCACCAGTTCGGCCAGGGGATCTTGCAACCGGCGCGCGATGGAGATGGCGCCGCGGATGGTGAGATCGAGGTCGGGGAATTCTTCGCGGGCGGCGTCGCTGGCACTGTACACGCTGGCGCCTGATTCGCTGACCATGACCACAGGCACGCGTGAGCCCGCCTCGTCCAGCACCTTGCGTACGAAGGTTTCGGTTTCGCGGCCGGCGGTGCCGTTACCCACCGCAACCGCACGAATGCTGCCCTCTTTGACCAGCTTGGCCAGGATGCCGCCGGCGGCGGCCAGCCCCGACGGTGTTTCTAGGTGCATGACCGTGCTGCCGAGGTACTTGCCTGAGTCGTCGACCACCGCCAGCTTGCAGCCGGTGCGCAGTCCAGGGTCCACGCCCAGAACCGCCTTGGGTCCAAACGGCGCAGACAAGAGCAGCTTGCGCACGTTTTCGGCGAACACCTTGATAGCGGCTTCGTCGGCGATCTCGCGTAGGGCCTTGTGCACTTCGTTTTCGATGGCCGGGATCACGTGTACGCGCAGGGCGAAACGCGCGGCCTTCTTCAACAACGGTGCGCCCGCAAAATCGGGCTTGTTGCACGCGGCGGCTTCAAAGCTGTGCAGCAGTTCTTCGACCAGCGGATCAGTCGGGACGCCCGACCGTGTTTTGGCCGCTGGCTCGGCAGGCTCGGGCGGCGTGGGGCCACCCAGGTTCATCACCAACTCCTCCTCCATCCAGCCCCGCCGCATGGCCAGGTAGCGATGTGAATTTTCCGGCTTGAGCAGATTGCGCACCGGCTCCTCAAAGCTGAAGTAGTTCTCGAACTTGCTCGCTGGCTTGGCCTTTTCGCCTTGGCGGGTCTTGGCAAACCCGTCGTCGAAGTAGCGCGTGCGCACGGTGCTGCGCAGGCCCGCATCCTCGGACAGTCGCTCGACCAGGATCTCGACCGCGCCGTTCAAGGCCGCGTCCACATCGGGCACGCCCTTTTCGGCGTCGCAGAACGGGCTGGCGTGGCCGTCAGGGGTTTCACCCGGCGCCGGCGTCACGATCCCGTGCGCGCAATCCCACAGCCAGTCGGCCAGGGGCTGCAGTCCCGCCTCGCGCGCAATCACGGCCTTGGTCTTGCGTTTCTGCTTGTAGGGCAGGTACAGGTCTTCCAACGCCGTCATGTCGAAGGTGGACAGGACCTTCTCGCGTAACTCGGGCGTCAGCTTCTTCTGTCGATCGATTTCCTCGACGATGAATGCCTGCCGCTTGACGATGGCCTCCCAAGATTCCTTGTCGTCGATGACCGCGCGAATGGCCACCTCGTCAAGCGCGCCGGTCTGTTCTTTGCGATAGCGGGCAATGAACGGCACCGTGGACCCACCCTCGGCCAGGTGCAGGACGGCGGTGGCTCCCGCGATCGGGATTTGGGGATGGCGCGCGGCGAACCAAGTCTCGAAGTTCATCGGGATGCAGGACGATAGCCAAAACCGCGCGCCAAGAAAGGCTTGATCTTCGGAAATCGGTAGCGCCGCGCTGTAGGCGGTAGGCGGCAGGTTCACGGATCGGCGGTGTCGGGTGTTTCACGAGGGTGCAGAAGATGTTGTCTGGAATGCAGAAGTTGTCTGTCGTCCTCGCCATCATGGGCGTGGGACTGCTTGGCTGTCGGCCCGGGAAGGCCACTTCGCCGGAGGCGACTGGCGGCAACGGTGGTTTCGGCGGCAGCGCGGGATCGGGATCTGGAACGGAGGTGGACGCTGAAACCGGCGCAGGCGGAAACGGAATCGGCGGCGTTGGGGGTGACGGGAGCAGCCTGGGATCTGGGGGCGAAAGCGGCGCCACGGGCGGCGCGGGCATGAGTGCGGCGGGCGGAACGGGCGCTCTGGGTGGCAGCGCCCCCGGCGGAAGCCCCGCTGGGACTGGGGGAAGCACGCGGATCACGCTCACTGCAAACAAGGTGATGACCTGCGAATCCCCGGGGCTGGCCGTCGCTACCCAACACATCGAGGCCGAATGTGCTTTTGGCGCGACCAAAGGCAAGTGCAACGGCACGACGGGTGGGCAGCAAGGCGCCCAGCTCGAAGACGCGGATGCGGACGTGGGATTCATCGAGGGCGGCGATTTTCTCTTCTACGACGGTGTGGCCACGGACGGCATCACCACCCTGCAAGTCCACTACGCCAAGGGCGTCGACGGGGGAAAGTTCGAAGTCCGTCTCGACAGCGCGACCGGCACACTGATTGGGACATGGACGCCGACGTCGACAGGCGCATGGACAGTTTGGTCCGACGCCACCGTGGCTCTGAGCGCCGCGGCGGGCACCCACACAATCTACTTGGTAGCTGGCGGATCCACGGCCGGGATCGCGAACATCGACTGGCTAGAACTGTCAGCCGGTGCCAACAGCGGCAGCGCGGGAACTGTGTTCCACTTGAACCAACTGGGATTCGACACGCTCGGACCCAAACACGCCGTGGTCGAAGGCGCTGCCGGTTTGGCCCGATTTCACGTGGTGGGCAGCGACGGCGTCTCGGTGTGGTGCGGGGACTTGGTCTCCACAAATTTCAGTGACTGGGGCAGCAGCAAATCGTTCTATTCGGTCGATTTCACCGAACTCACGCGCCCCGGGACCTACCGGGTGCAGGTGGGAAGCTCGGCATCGGCCAAGTTCGAGATCGGCGACAGTCGTCTCTTCACCAAGACGTTTTCTGCGGTGCTTGGCTATTTCAAGGCTTCGCGTGCCGATGACGCCGATGTCTGGGCGGCCGATGCGAGCATTCCCTTCTTCGGCAGCGGCAACCGCGCCGATGTGCGGGGCGGCTGGTACGACGCCTCGGGAGACATCTCGAAGTATCTGACCCACCTCAGCTACGCGAACTTCATGAATCCGCAGCAGATTCCGCTCGTCGCCTGGGCGCTGGCTTGGGTCTACGACCAAGCAGGCCCAGCATTGGCGACCATGGGCAACGCCGCGGCTGTACAAGCCGAGGCCCTGTGGGGGGCAGACTATCTGCTGCGGGTGCTGGATCCCGTCGGGTACTTCTACACCAACGTGTTCGACCACTGGTCGGGCGACGTCGGCCAGCGGACGATTTGCGCTTTCGTCGGCGAATTCGGGGGCGAAAGCGCCGACTGGCAGTCGGCGTTGCGCGAAGGCGGCGGAATGAGCATCGCCGCGCTGGCGCGAGCTGCCCGCTGGAAGGTCGATGGTTCCTTCACCAGCGCGCAATATCTTGCGGGCGCCGAGAAGGCGTTTGTCTACCTGAACACGAACGGCAAGCTCTACGCGGACGACGGCAAAGAGAACGTCATTGATGACTACACCGGCCTTCTGGCGGCGAGCGAGCTGTACGCGACCACGAAGAACACCACCTACCTCGACGCAGCCCGGGCGCGCGCCACTTCGCTTGTCGGCCGCTTGAGCGCTGATGGCTACTTCATCGCGGATGGGGCGTCGCGTCCCTTCTGGCATGCTTCCGACGCTGGACTCCCGACGGTGGCTCTCGCGCGTTTTCTGCAGGTGGAGACCGACGAATCACGGAAGGTCACGATTCGACAAGCGGTCCAGAAACACCTCGACTACTTGCTCAAGGTGACGGCAGCGGTGACGAACCCGTTCGGCTATGCCCGGCAACACACGAGTGCCGCGACGGCGGCCTTCTTCATCCCGCACGAAAACGAGTCAGGGTACTGGTGGCAAGGTGAGAACGCTCGCCTTGGATCTTTGGCAGCCGCGGCCCTAATGGGAGCCGAGGCCCTCTCCGCCAGCGGCAAGCCGTACCTCGATCTGCTTCGTTTCGCGGGCTACCAGGTTGACTGGATCCTCGGCAGCAATCCCTATGACATGTGTTTTCTGAACGGGTTCGGCAATCAGAACCCCGCCGGATACTGCGCTGCCAAGGCGCAGAACGGCACCCTGGTAGGGGGCATTGCCAACGGTATTACCGGCAAGGCAACAGATGGCGGCGGTATTCAGTGGACCAGCGGAAACTCCTGTGCGGAAGATTGGCGCTGGGTCGAACAGTGGCTGCCCCACGCCGCCTGGTACATGGTGGCGACAGCGGCAATGGCGCGTTAAATGGCCGGTCGTGATTCGAGGAAGAGCACTTTCATCGCCCTCTCCCTCTGGGAGAGGGCCGGGGTGAGGGTGAGGTGTTTTTCAGGCCGGACGTTGAAACGACGACAATCGTGTGCGCCAAATCTGTGGCACGAATCACGCCCCATGCAGCACCCTCACCCCAACCCTCTCCCGAAGGGAGAGCGTGAACTCAAGCTCTTGTGGAATTATTTCACGACCGCCGCTTTGCGTAGCCATGTGGGATCCAGCCTGCGAAAAGAGCTGCAAATCAGCCCGATTTCAGATGCCCTATTCCTCGAATCGCGACCGGTCATTTAGCTGGGGCCGAGGCTGTTCAGACAGAAACTGAACGGGACCGGGTAGACGTTGCTCCCGGGGACCAGAATCATCACGTTCTGCAACGGCGTTCCGTCGTAGGTGCTGCCCGATCCATCCCAGCAGGCCGAGTTGAACCGTCCCCACGAAATCTTGCCTGAAGTGCCGGTCACGAGGGCGCACCAGGCTTGGCTGGGCCAGCCGGCCAGTCCCTGGATCTGGATGCGCAGCGGAGATCCGGCACTGTTGGTCACGTCGTAGGCGATGCCGTCGCTGTCCGGTGTCCACGTGTCCTCGAGGCCGTAGCCGGACTGCGATTGGTTCACGTTCATGCCCAGGATTCCCACGCCCGCCCACATCGGGGAAGGAGCCACCGTGCCCTTCACGCAAAGGCGCTCGCCAGCCGAGAGAGTCGAGAAAGTGGCGGGCGTGATCGTGCTCCCTACCGATGGGCTTTCGGTGGCGGTCCAGGCGTAGCCTTGCCAGGTGCCACTCGTGACGAAGCCCCCCGGAGCGACCGTGAAAGTGCCTGGAGTGACCGTTGATGTGTCGCTGCCCGTGGACGTCAGGAGCGAGGTGGCGCTGACCGTCGCCGTCTGTGTCGCGATGGTCGTGTAGATGGCTGTACTGGTGGTCAGCGTCGTCTTCGAGCCGGTCTGCGTGCTGCTGGATGAGCAGGAGCCAACGCAGGCGCTGGCCGGATTGCTAGAACCACCCGCAGCCCCGCCCGTCCCGTAGACGCGGCCACCCGCGCCGCCGGCCTGGCCGCCTCCGGTGCCGACGGGTGTCTGCGATTGGTCTTCAGGCTCGGACAGCATCGTGCTTCGAATCCCGCAAGCAAACTGCCCGCCGAGCAGGATGACGGCGACGACAGAACCGACTAGACGGTGGCAGGGCGCTTTGGCGTTCACAGGTTCTCCTCTGGCTCGCGGCAAGCCTACTCCGATGCGCGGGCGGGTCAAACCGAACACCGGTCGGCGTCGATTCATGGACACGTCTCTTGAGGCATGCGCTCCCGAGATGTGCTCTCGGAGCGTCGTTCTGAGGGAGCGGCGCGCTCACTTGCGAAATAGCGGCAGGGCGCGGAGGCGTGACGCGGCGTGTAGTGCCAATTCCACCGACGTCCGGCGCTGCCATGATTTTCTTGACAGGCTGCACTTCGGGCTCAACCTTGGGACCACAAAGGACAGAAAAATGGCCATCAAAACTACTCCCAAACCCGCCCCGACACCCGCCAAGATTGCCAAGCCGGCAGCTCCCGTGGCTGCTAAGCCAGCAGCCCCTGCCGCCAAGGCGAGCGCTCCTGTCCCCTACAAGCCGACGCAGGAAGAGATCGCGGCTCGCGCCTTCGAGATCTACGAGCGCGAGGGTGGCAGCGACCACGAGAACTGGCTTCGTGCCGAGCGTGAGCTGATCGCCCGCGGTCGTCGCTAGTAGTGTCTTCGTCCCGAATGCGGGATCGAGGGAGGATTGCATCCTGAGTCTGGTTGACGCGAGGCTTCCGTCGGACCACCAAGCGGCCGCCACGCGATCAACCAGCGAGCGCGTCTTCGACTTCTGCATGACTGCGCGCGGGGACAGTGGCACCCAGTCGCGCCGCGCCCAGGGCCAGCGCGAATAGACCACAGAGCGAGAACAGCGTCTGGTCGGTTGACACGATCTGATGCCCGGTAGTGGTCAGGAGCAAGAGACCGTAGCCAAGAAGCCGCGACGCGGCATCGCCGACCAGGCACGCCGCTATGGTCGCAGCCACGCTCACGTAGGCAGCCACAACCATGGCCAAATGGGCCTTGCCGATCACGCCTGCGGCGACAGACAGGTCGAATCGAAGCCCGTAGAGGGCAACCATCTGCGCGAGGTCGAAGTATCGCGTCATGGCCAGGCACAGGAGAGCGAATGAGAGCAAGCCGGCACCAAGCAAGCCGGCCGCCTGCAGACCTCGCCGCGGGCATGGCGGGATCAGAGCCGGTGAGAGCAGCAGGCCGAGGAATCCACTGGCTTGGGCGAAGCGAGTACCCTCGGAGAGGAGAGGAGACGACCATCCCATCCGGTCGCAAAACATGGTCGCGGTTTGCAGGACGACAGGCGCGGCAAACAAGGTGACCACAAGCTTCATGCGCACGGCGCAGGGTCTGTGCCACAGGCCTGCGGCGACGAAGCCGGCCAGAAAGGCGTGACTGATGCGAAGGTAGGCTACGAAACGGTCAGGCGTGTGCAGCGTCAAGACGCCAGCGGCGGCCAGAACCACGAAGCACAGTCCGATGGTACTTACGGTGATGCGCATCGAGCGCGGAAAGATCGAGTCGCCCGCCATGGCGCGCACCAGCACAACGGCCACCAGCACCACGCCGAGGACGCCCGCCAGGTTCGACATGAAGAGTCCAAGGTCGGACAAGACGCGGGTTGCCGCTCCGCCCGCCTGGCTGGGCAGAAAGACGTGCGCCGCGAGTCGGAAAAGCAGGAGATCTGCCAGCGCGGCGAAAGCCAGCACCGCGGTTAGGTTGGGGCTTGGGATGCCTCTCTTCATAGGCGAGCAGTATAGGGGCTAGTCGCGCCGGTAGCCCGCTGGTTCCCCATCCGAGGGTCCTCATGTCGCGCCGGTTCCCCATCTGGTTCCCCATCCGAGGGTCCTCATGTCGAACGCCGCGCATGCTAGCCTCCAGCGCGAAGCGGTCTTCATGTTCCACATCCTCGTTGCAAGCGCCCTTTGCGCCTCCCTGGCGGCGGCATCTGGCGATCCGCCTTTCGTGGTGGCCTTGGACCCTGGACACGGCGGTTCCAACCGCGGCGCGCCCACGGCCAAGGCCGAGAAGTACGAAAAACACCTGACCATCGAGATCGCGCGCCTGGTGCAACGGCGTTTGGCCGGCGAGTCGGGCGTCAAGGTCGTGCTCTGCCGTTCTTCTGACCTTCTCGTTCCAATCCGGGCGCGGGCGCGCTGTGCGAACCAGGCCGGCGCACGCTTGTTTCTCAGCATTCACGCCAACGCCGCCTCAGCCGATGAGGGACCAGGCAGCCAGCGCGGGTTTGAACTGTTCGTGCTGCCCACGGCGGATGTCGATCAGGAAGTGGCGCGCGCCGCTCTCTTGGCCGACGACGACGCGCAGGCCGCATGGGCCGCTCATCGCGCTCGTTCGCTTGCGGCTGACAGTTTGGCTGCTGCCAGGCGGATTCGGTGGCGCCTGTCCGACGCGCTCGGGGCAGATCGCGATCGCGGCATTAAGCAGATCGGGGCGACGCTCGACGTCCTGCAGGGCCTGGATATGCCCGCGGTGCTGGTCGAGGTGGGCTTTCTTGATCACGCAGAAGAAGGGCCATTCTTGCTTTCCGACGAGGGCAAGAAGGCCGTGGCCGCCGCGTTGGCGGGTGCCATCACGGACCTGCGCAGCCGTGAGTTACGCGGCCAGCGCGATCCCATGACCACCGCACCGTCTGGCCAGCGTCGAGCCGCCGCCGCCAAAGATCCGACCGGCGTCAGCGCTGCGCGACCCTGAGATCCGCGGCGGGTCGGCGCAGGCGCATGAAGAATGACTTGAGCAGGGCCGAGCTTTCCGCGGCCAGCACGCCGGGAAACACCTCGACCTGGTGATTCAGTCGGGCGTCGTCGAGCAGCCGGAACAGCGTGCGCACCGCCCCGGCCTTGGGGTCGTCGCAGCCGTAGAAAAGCCGCCGCACCCGCGCGTTGACCACAGCCCCGGCGCACATCGGGCAGGGCTCCATCGTCACATACAGATCCGCGTCGACCAAACGCCAGCTGCCGAGTGCGGCGGCCGCGGCCCGCATGGCGATGATCTCGGCGTGCGCGGTGGGATCATTCAGACACTCGCGCTGGTTGTGCGCCACGGCCACGACTTGGCCGCGTACCACCACCACGGCGCCCACCGGCACCTCACCCGAGCGACCCGCTTGTTCGGCGGATTGTAGGGCCAGGCGCATGGGTGCTTCGGCCGGTGCCAGGTCGACCGGCATATCAAGCTCGGCTTCTGCGGGACGGAGGAGCGACATCGTCAGGCCGCGCATTGTAGCGCGAAATCACCGAGATGCGCCCTGTCTAACTGCACGCCTGCGCCCGTCCCGCCTTGCGCTATGCTGCAGCCCTTATGCCAGCCGTTGATCTTTCCTTTTCCCGCTATGTGGACGCGCGCAAGGGCGCTGGGCAGACGCGCGCGCGGCAGGCCGCGGCCTACGCCTTTGGCGGCGATCTGCGCGTACGTTCCACCATGGACAAGCTGCGGCCGGTCACCCTGGCGGTCGAGTCAACCGTGGGTTTCTGGAACACGGTGGGCAAGAGTCGCCTGATCGGTAGTGCCGTGCGCGTGGGTGAGCGCCAGTTTCCCGCCCTGCACGCCAAGGTCGCTCGCTGCGCCGATGTGCTGCAGATTCCCATGCCTGCCACCTACGTCTCTCCCGAACTGGCATCTCTGGGCGCTCACACCTTTGGGTCGAGCGACGATGCCACCCTGGTGCTCTCGGGCGCGCTGGTCGACCACCTGACCGAGGCCGAACTGCTCTTCGTCATCGGCCACGAATGCGGCCACATCCAGAACAACCACGTTGTGTACCTGACCGCGCTTCACTATCTGACCCAGACCGCGAACGTGATTCTGCGCGTGGGTGCGCAGCCCGCGGTCCTGGCCCTGCGTGCCTGGTCGCGACGGGCGGAGATCACCTGCGATCGGGCCGGGCTGATCTGCACCCGCGATCTTGGCACGGCCACGGCGGCGCTCATCAAGCTGGCGCTCGGCTCGCGGAAACTCTACGGCGACATCAACGTCGACGAGTACCTGCGCCAGTTCGAGGAAGGGCGCGACGATCTGCGCCGGTTGGGCGAGGCCTTTTCCACCCATCCTTACTTGCCCACACGGGTGGCGGCCTTGCGCTTGTTTTCGCAGACTGCGTACTTTCGCGGCGTGGTGGGCGAAAGCGCTGGCACCGGCGGACCCGGTCTTTCGCACGAAGAATGCGACGCCCAGGTCGCGAATCTCTTGGCGGTGATCAAGTGAGCGACCAGCGCAAGACTGCCATTCGCGAGGTTTTCGGCCGCTTGGCCGAAGTGGCGGCCGCGGCGGGCCTGGACTCCACCGCCCACGACATTCGCCAGGTGCGCATCCCCAAACTCGACGAAGGGCGATTTTCCTTGGTCGTGCTGGGCGAGTTCAACCACGGCAAGTCGACGTTCATCAACGCCCTTTTGGGACTGACTGATCCCTGGGCAACCGGCAACGATGCGACGCCGCCCGCGACCGAGTTTTCGTTGCCGGTGGGAATCACGCCGACCACAGCCGTGCTGTCGCTCATTCGGCACGGCGAGCGCGCCAAAGCCGAGGCTGTGTTCGAGGACGGCCGCCGCCAGGCGATTGAGCCGACCACGCTGGCCGACTGGCTGACGGTCACTGGCGCGCAATCGGCCAATCAATCACTGTCGCACGTCGAGATTGAGCACCCGGCGCCTTTTCTGCGCGAGCAGATCACGGTGGTCGACACGCCTGGGGTCAACGACATCAATGAACAGCGCGCGGATATCACCTATGGCTACGTGCCGCGCGCCGATGCGGCGCTGTTTCTTCTCGACGCCACTCAGATTCTGACGGCTTCTGAACGCAGGTTCATTGAAGAACGTATCTTGCGCTCTTGCCGTGATCGCCTGGTTTTTGTTGTCACCAAGACTGATCTGCTCACTGAGGCCGAACTGGAAGAGGCATTGGCCTTTGCCCGGCGGCACCTGTCGGGATTGGTGAGCGCGCCGGCGGTGTTTCCCGTCTCGGCCAAGCGCGCCCTGGCTGGCGATGCGACTGATTCGGGTTTGCCGTCGCTGCTGGCACACTTGCGGCTGACCCTGGGGGCGGAACGGGTGCGCCTGCTGCTCGACCATGCGTTGCAGGATGCGGGCCGGCTGGCGGCTTTTGTGCGCGACAGTCTGGGCATGCGGCGGCGATCTCTGGAACTGCTGCCCGAGGATCTGGCTGCCCGGGTCGCACACGCGCAGGAACGATTGAAGGAAGGGCGCCGGGCCCTTGATCAGGCTGCGTCGGGGGTGGTGGCCGAGGCCGCGGCGCTCAAGGCCCGCGTGCGCCAGGATCTGGCTGATTTTGCGCGCGACTTTGCCGCGGCTCTGCCGCCCGAGATCGACCGGTCCGACGCGACGGACGTGCGGCGCTACCTTGGGCCTTTTTTGCAAGACACGTGGAAAGCCTGGCTGGAAGGCGAGGGCGAGCGCATGGCTGCTGAGTTGGATCGCCTGGCCGAGGCGGCCATTGAAGTCGCCAACCAGCGCGTGGAGGGATTGACCCGCGCGATCGCCGACGAACTGTCTTCGCCCGAGGCGCGCCTTCAGATCTCGGTGGACACATTCAAGTACGATGCTTCGGTCTTTGCCTTGGGGGCGCTGGGCACGACGGTCTTTCTGTTTGTCAATACGCTGGCCGGCGGACTGATGACCCTGGCTGTGCCGGTGTTGGCCCTGATTTTCCGGGGCAAGGTCGCGCAAGACGTGAAGGCAGAAGCCAGTCGCGCTGCACCCGAGGCCGTGAAAAAGGCTGCGGCTGCTCTGGCGCCCAAGTTGGACGAAATCGTCGACCAGTTCGTGCAGCGACTGCAGGAATTCATTGCCGAGGCGGGCGCCGCCTTGGCGCGTGGAATTGCCGAGGTGCTGGAACGCGCGTTGGCCGAGCGGCGGAGCCACGTCGACTCGGTGGCAAGCAGCGCCCAGACGCTCGATCAGTCGTTGCTTGCGCTCAAGTCTATTGAAGAGCGCATTGCCGAGATTCGTCAGTCGGTTTGGCGCCTAGATGTGTGAAAGGCATGGGCCTGCTCGACGAATTTCTTTCCCGCCTGACCGGCGCCGAGCCCGAGATCGTGCGCAAGGAGATCGCGCAGGCGTTGGCTTGTGTCGAAGAAGGCGAGTTGGTGATTGCCGAAGCCCGGTTGCTCGGGCTTTCTGATGATCATCCAGACGTGGCGGCCGTGTTTGTCGCGTTGGGCGAGGTGCGCAGTCGGCGCGGTCACGACGAGGCCGCTGTCGAGGCCTATGGCCGAGCGGTAAACCTGACTAAGGATGCCGCGGATGGATGGCTGGGCCTGGGTGAAGCCCTGGTCCGGCTGGGTCGCGCCGAGCCGGCCCGCGATGCCCTTCGCCGCGTGCTTGCGGGCACGTCGCAGCCGCACCTGAGTGGTCGCGCGCATGCGGCCCGGGGGCGACTGGCCCTGCGTGCAGGCCGTCCCAGCGAAGCGGTGCGCGAGCTGCGCAAGGCGAGCGAGGGCTGTCCCCGCGATCGATTCATCGCCGCTGACCTGGGCCGGGCCTTGCTGGCCGCAGGCGATCGCGACGGTTGGCGCTGGTTGCTCCACGCGGCCCAGGACTTGGTCGAAGCCAAGGCGCCGGGCTCGCCGGCCGACGCGGATCTGGTCATCGAAGCGGCACGCGCTTGCGCCGAAAGTCAGGCCGCCGAGAGCGTGTTGTGTGCCGCCCTGGCAGACGTGCCCTGGCAAGGGCAGGGCAGGGCGCGGGTGCAGGCGGCCCTGGCCGAACTTCTGGCGGCAAATGGGCGTGGGCCGGAAGCACTGGTTCTGGCAGCGGAGGCGTTGGCCGCCGCCCCCAATGATCCGGCGGTGCTGGCTGCCTGGCGCGCGCTGGCCGAATCGGCAGGCGACTTCGCCGGGGCGCTGGCGGCCGCCTGGCGCGAGGAGGAACTGGGCGCGCCGGTACCCGTGCCAACCGTGGTGCGGCTGGCCCTGGCAGCGCAAGATCGCGCGGCGCTGGAACGTGTGCGGCCGCGACTCGACGAGGATCCGTCACTCGCCGGACTGGCCGCGTTTCTCGACGGCACAGCCCGCGAATCTGACCTGCTCGCCTTGGCCCTGCTGGCCACCACCGCGGCCGCGCGACGGTTCTTGGCGCAGGCGTTTGCCCCAAGGACCCCGCCGCAAAGCAATCTTCACGCCTTGCTTGCCTTTGCCTGCGATCTGGCTACGCGCTCACCTGAATTGCAGCCTCTTCTGCCGGGTGCTCTGCGCGCGGCCGAGGCTTTGGACCGCCCATTGCAGGTCGCGGTCATGGGCGAGTTCAATGCGGGCAAATCATCATTCGTCAATGCCCTGTGCGGCGCCGAGATCGCGCGCGTGGGTGTGACGCCCACGACAGCCACAATCAATTTGCTGCGTTTTGGTCCGCCTGGGGGACGCGTCCACTTCCACGATGGCCGCGTCGAGAAACGCAGCGCTGCGGAGATCAGGATGTTCGTGGCGGAACTCGACGAGGCGGCTGCCGGTGCTGTACGCATGGTCGAGGTTTTTCACCCGCTGCCGGTGTTGCAGAGGATCGAGGTGGTCGACACCCCGGGAACCAATTCGCTACGGCCCGAACACGAGCGCGTGGCGCGGGCGTTCCTGGTCGAGGCCGACGCCATAGTGTGGGTTTTTTCTCTGAACCAGGCCGGCAAGACCAGCGAGCGCGGCATCCTCGATAGGGCACATGCGGCGGGCAAGCAGGTTCTCGGCGTGCTCAACAAGGCCGACCAAGCAGGCACGGATGATGTCGCTGCTGTGCTGGCGCATGTGCAGGCGACGCTGGGCGATCGGGTGGAGGCGCTGGTGCCGCTTTCGGCGCGCGACGCGCTTGCCGCCCAGCTTGCCGGCGATACTGCACGATTGGAGCGAAGTGGTCTGCCGGCCGTGCAGGCGGCCCTGCAAGAGCGGTTCTTTCAGCACCCGCACGCGCTCAAGCAGCGCACGGCCGGCGCCGCTCTTGTCCAGTTCGTCGACCAGGCGAGCGCGCTCTGCCAAGCCGCGCGCCAGACCGAGGAAGCGCAGGGGCAGCTCGCGCGCCGCCGCGCGGATCTCGACGCGAGCGAGGCGCGCCTAGCCGCGGCGTTGGCGAGCGAGCGGCTCAATCTGGCGGCAAATTTGGACGACGGCTTTCGGCGGGCAGCGGCCGAAACCTTGGCCATGGCAGAGCCGCGGGCTTGGCCAATCGGCAACGCCGCCCGTGCCAAGGTTGACGAGGAATTCTTGATCGACCTTCTGGACGAAATGGTGGCCGGCGCGACCGAAGCCAGCAAAGCGATCTTGCTTGCGGCTGCGCCCAATCTGCCGCCGCTGCCGATTGCCGAGGCGATGGATCAGTTCGCCGCCTATGCGCGCGGCATGCTGGCTGGCGGTGTGGCCGAGGGCTTTCTGCAGCAGGCCCTCAGTCGATCCGGTGGCCGCGCTGACGCGAAGACCGCGGCTGCGGCCCTGGCGCGGCGCCTTCCCGACGTCGAGGTCGAGCTGTTCGCGCCTCTGGCGACGAAGATCCGCGCGGCCTTTGCCAATGCGCGCACTGACCTTGCGTCGCGGGCGGCGCGGCAGGCAATGGCAGATGTGCTCATGGATGCCCGTCTGGCTGGCCCACTCGACGCCCTGCGGATTTGTCTTCAAGCCGCGCTGACCAGCGAGTAATCAGGGGAATCTTTCGTTGACCGTGCTGGAGCTAGCGGATACGCTGCCGGCATGATCGACGACGCTGTCAAATGGATCCCAAGGCCGCAGGATGCTGAGTCCATGAACACGGAGCAGCTGCGGGATGCCTTCTTGATGGCGAGTCTCTTTGCGCCCGGCGAGCTGCGCGGTTCTTTCACGGGCCTTGACCGTCTGGTGGTGGGTGGAGCGATGCCGCTTGCGCCGCTGGAGTTGCCGAATCACAAGAAGGCCGGACGCGCTTTTTTCCTTGAGCGGCGCGAGTTGGGCGCGATCAACGTCGGTGGGCCGGGCGCGGTTCAGATCGACGGCAAGTCCTTTCCCGTCGGGCGGCTCGATTGCGTCTACGTGCCCATGGGTACGCGGTCGTTGGTCTTTGAAAGCGCCAATGCCAAGGAGCCCGCGCAATTCTACTTCTTGAGCTGCCCGGCCCACGCGGCCCACCCAGCGGCGGTGATGAAGAAGGAGGGCGCGACCCCGGCGGCGCTCGGCACGCAGGCGAACGCGAACCGGCGGACGATCTACAAGTACATTCACGCGGCCGGCATTCAAAGCTGTCAGCTCGTCATGGGCTTCACGGAACTGGCTGAGGGAAGCGTCTGGAATTCGCTGCCGCCCCACACGCACGACCGGCGCGCAGAGGTCTATTTTTACTTCGATCTGGGCGGCAGCATTGTGGTGCACCTGATGGGCGAGCCCACCCAGACCCGGCACCTGATTGTTCAGAACCAGCAGGCGGTGCTTTCGCCGCCATGGTCCATCCATTGCGGCTGTGGCTCCACGAACTACCGCTTCATCTGGGGTATGGCAGGCGAGAATCAGACATTTGACGACATGGACGGCGTGGCACCCACCGATTTGCGGTGAAGCGGAGTCCAGCTTGGGAGCCGGTCCGCCTGTTCGATTCTGAAATCTGCCTTGACCCGTTCCGTTGGGTTTCTCCCCCTTAGCGGGGAATAAACTCATATTGATTTCAGCAAACCGAAGGCGGCTGGGCTTCTGCCACCGGCCGTCGCCACCCCAGGGGGAAACAGTGCGAAACGTGAAACCGTCGCTTCGATCGTGGAAACTGCCGCTGTTGGGCTTGGGCGTCGAGCTCGCATTGCCAGTCGCCAATGCGCACGCCAAGCCCAAGTCGAAGAAGGCCGAGAGTCCCGCCGCCGAAATGGCTCCGCCCGCGGATGCGCCTTCCGACCCGACGCCAACTTCTTCTACGATATTGTGCCTTCGGCTCGGGTGGGCCTCAGCTATCACATTGCGCACAGACCCGGTATGACGAATCGCAAGTCGTCCAATACCCGCATAACCAGCGGTTTATGGGGACGCTGCTCTACTTCTTCTAGAACCTGACCTCGCCCTGGAGATCCCATGTTCATCATCTCACTGCTCGCTCGTTCGGGCCGCTATCGATGGCTTATTTGCACGCTCTTGTTCCTGGCCACCACGGTTAACTACATCGATCGCCAGATTCTCGCCCTGCTCAAGCCCATCCTTGACGAGAATCTGCACTGGACCAACGCGCAGTTCGGCTTGGTCAATTCAGCCTTTCAGGCGGCCTACGCGGTGGGGCTGTTGCTGTTCGGCGCTTTCGTTGATCGTTACGGAGCCCGGATCGGCTATTCGGTGTCAATTGCCGCCTGGAGTTTGGCGGCCTTGGCCCATGCGGCGGTGACTAGCGTATTCGGGTTCGGGGTCGCGCGGGTGGCGCTTGGCCTGGGCGAAGGTGGCGCCTTTCCTTCGTCGATCAAGGCCGTCGCGCTCTGGTTTCCCAAGCGGGAGAGGGCGCTGGCCACCACCCTGTTCAATTCGGGCGCCAATGTCGGAGCCATCATTGCACCCGCATTTGTGCCGGTTTTGGCCTTGCACTGGGGCTGGCAAGCCCCATTTGTGGTCATGGGCGGGGTCGGGCTGCTGTGGCTGCTGCTTTGGGTTCCGTTTTACGACGAACCGCAGAAGGTCGGCCGAGTTTTGCCGGCCGAACTCGAGCACATCCGCAGCGGGAGCGACGCGGGCGAGCGCAAGGAGCGCATGTCTTGGCTATCCATCCTGCGCTACCCCCAGGCCTGGTCTTTTGTCGTGGGCAAGTTTTTGACCGACCCGGTGTGGTGGTTCTTTCTCATTTGGCTGCCGGACTACTTCAAGAAGACCCGCGGCCTCGATATCAAGACCAGCTGGGTTCACTTGGTGACGATTTACTCGATCATCACCGTCCTCAGTATTGCCGGGGGCTGGCTGACCGGTTTCCTCGTGCGGCGCGGGTCAAGTGTCAGCCGCGCGCGCAAGACCGCGATGTTCATTTTTGCCTGCGGCGTGCTGCCGATCTTCTTTGTGACCCGGTCGAGCGATTGGGTTGCGGTGCTGCTGATTGGGATCGCCGGCGCCGCCCACCAGGCGTGGATGGCGAACCTATTCACCACCGTCTCCGACATGTTCCCGAAGAGCGCTGTGGCCGGCGTGGTGGGAATTGGCGGAATGGCCGGATCCGTCGGGGGCATCATCTTCCCCATCTTCGCGGGATGGTTGCTCGACCGCTCCAAGGCGTCCGGCAACATCACGGCCGGGTATGCCATCCTGTTTACTATTTGCGGGTCGGCCTACCTGATCGCATTTGCGGCCAACCACCTGTTGGCGCCAAAGTTCGAGCCGATCAAGTTCCGCGATCGGGTCGCATAGGGACGGCTACGAACGCTAAGGGATGGCGCCGGGCGGTGCCTGGCCGGGGCATCCGAAGAAGACCTGCACGACCTGGTAGGTGCCGTCCTTGATCCCGTCGCAATAGCTGCCGTTGAATGTGACGGTCACATTGTCCGTGCCCAGTGAATAGCCGTTCGTGGCGTCCAGTGGAACTTTGTTGTCCTTGTCCAAATAGACACCCAGGTTGCCGGGGTCGTCCGGCGTGGCACTCATCTTGAAAGAGCAACTAGCCACGCTGACAATGATGGAATTGAGCGCTGCGGTCAGTGCGTCGGGAGACGTCGCGGGGTAGTAGTTACCGGTTCCGCCAGCCTGGGCGAAGTTGTCCAAACTGCCCACGGACAGTCCAATGCCGATGACGTAGGTCTTGATGTTGGCGGTGGTCAAGGCCGCGGCAATCGCGTTGGCGGCGTTCAGCTTCGTGGTGTCGTTGATGTCAGAGCTTGTCCCAGGGTCGCAATTGGGTTGGCCATCGGTGGCAAGGAGAATGTAGTGGGCCAGACCATCATTGACAGTCTTGTAGTAGGCAACCGCCGCGTTGATAGCGGCTGTGGTGGGAGTCTGGTTTCCAGGCGAGTTGCTGGTCATGGCGCTTTGGATTTTGGTGGCCGTTCCTGGTCCCACGCCGACCTCCGCCCCTGGACTAACTGTGCATTTGCCACTCGTGCCCGGCGACGTGAAGAATTTCAGGCCCCACTGGACGCCGGCCGGCGAGGTGGCAAGCACTTGCGCGAGCGAGTTCGTCATGGTCGACCATTTGGTCGTACAAGCGCCACGGCCAACGCAGGCAACGTCAGTCGTCATGTCGTAGCTCATTGAGGACGAGCGGTCGAGAACCACAAGAAGATCAACGGCCTGCGGGCTTGGGTTCTGGGTTTGCACGCCACAGTTGGTTTCGGCGGAAGCGGGTGGGGCGTCCAGCCCAAGGTTGAATGGCTCTGCGCTGCCGTCCGCCCCAGGCGTGGGCACGAGATTGATGCCGCCGCCAGACTTGGCTCCGCCCGCGCCGCTTGCGCCACCCGCCAGAGAGCCCGCGCCATTGCTTGCGCCACTGTTGAACCCTCCCGTCGCGGATGAGATCTGGATTGGCTGAACTGGTCCACACTGGAGGAATACTACGCCCCCGAGCATGGCTGCAGACACTGAGGCCATTGTCCTGACGGTAGCTAGCTTGTTCATTTGTGCCTCCCTCACGAAACGGAATTGCGACGCCCGACGCCCGATCCGAGGCCGAGCCGTCAGGAAAACTCTGCCCACCACCGCCGGTTCGCGAATTGCCACGTCTGCTGCGGATCGGAAGACTCCGGCGTCAATTCAACTTGCCAGAAATTGTGGAAAAGTCCAAGGGCTTGCCGGGCATTTCCGGCGTCAGTCTGCGGCGACTGGACGTGGCGATTCCGGATGTTCACATCTGGCCGCGCGTCCGGTTCGGGGCGATCGGCAGGCCGAAATGGGCTTGCCTATCGGCGCCAGAAGGCTCTCACAACGCGCTCCCACTCATCCGCCATGAGTTGATGTCCCGCGTAGGCGGGGTGCATCCCGTCCCAAATCCAGTGCTCCACCGGCGCCCTGTTGCAAGCGTCATCGAAGACCGCACTCATTGGATCGAGTTGACCTTCCAGGTACAGTAGTCGCGACAAGAAGCCGCCGCCGAAGGCGTGCCTTTAGAAAGGGAACCATTCGATGACCAGCTGGACCAGGCGATGTCTAACCTTGGCCGTGATTGCAGGACCCTTGACCGTCTGCGGCTGTGGAGGCAGTGGCAAAAGCACCGGTGCGACTGGCGGCTCGGCTGCAACGGGCGGGAACCCCGGCGGTGCGATGGCCACAGGCGGGTCAGCGGACACGGGCGGTGTGATGGCGACAGGCGGCGTGATGGAGACTGGCGGCGCGGCTGGCGATGGGCCAGCAACTGGCGGCATTCTCAGTGCAGGTGGGATACTCAGCTCAGGTGGTGCGGGCGCAGGCGGCGTGGCTACGGGCGGCGTGGCCACAGGTGGTGCGACACGCACTGGCGGGGCGGGCGCGGCGGCCAGCGGCGGGGTTGGCGCGGGTGGCGTGAACCGCACGGGCGGAGCGGCGACGGGCGGCGCTGGCAGCGGAGGCGTAGCCACGGGTGGCGCTGCCACGGGCGGCGCAGCCACCGGCGGGGCCGCGGGAGGCACAGTCACTGCTGGCAAGCGCGAGATGGAGAGTCTTGATCGCGGCGTGATCGCCATTAACCAGGGCGGCGGCAAGGTCTACGTCGGGTGGCGCATGTTCGGGCTCGACCCTGGCAGCATTGCCTTCAACGTCTACCGAACCACCGCGGGTGCGGCGGCGGTGAAGCTGAACGCCTCGCCGATAACCGCAACGACCGACTACGCTGATTCCAGCGCTGACGTCACCAAGTCCAACGCCTACCACGTCACGGCCGTGATCGGCGGGGCAGAGCAAGCCCCGAGCGCAGCCTACACGCTGGCAGCCAATGCACCAGCAGAACAGTACCTCTCAATCCCACTGCGCGATGGGGGCCTCAATTATTCTCAAGCGAACGTCGGCGATGTGGACGGGGACGGGCAATATGAACTGATTGTCAAATGGAGCCAGTCCGCCAACACAGATCCCGGAGCCCATACCAAGCCCACTGCGACTGTGTTTGTCGACGCCTACAAACTGGACGGTACTTTCCTGTGGCGCGTGGACCTGGGATGGAACCTGGAATCGGGCAGCGACTTCACGCCCCTGCTGGTCTACGACGTCGACGGTGACGGCAAGGCAGAGGTCATTACCAAGACCAGCGAAGGCACCAAGGACGGCACCGGGGTGACCATTGGCGACACCGATGGCGATGGCAAGACTGACTACCGCAATTCGGACGGCCGCGTGCTCAGCGGACCCGAATTCATGTCGGTTTTTAGGGGCACCGATGGCAAGGAATTGACCCGGACGAACTGGATTGCCCGCGGCAGCGTGAGCGACTGGGGCGATAGCACTGGCAATCGAAGCTGCCGCACCCAAATGGGAATTGCCTACCTCGACGGGGCTCATCCCAGCATCATCATGGCACGCGGGGTTTATGCGTATCAGGTCGTGCAAGCGTGGGACTTCCGCGGAGGAGCCTTGACCAAGTTGTGGGCCTGGGACAATGGCGGCAAGGGGCAATCGGGGGAATGGTATTCCTCGGCCCAATGTCTGCGCATGGGCGATGCCAACGGCGACGGATTCGACGAGGTTTTGAAGGGGCCACTGGCGATCGATCACGCGGGCAAGACCCTGTGGGACCAGAAGCTCATCAAGGGACATGGCGACTACTTCCACATCGGCATTCTCAATCCCGCCCGCAAGGGTCTTCAGATATTCCGGGTTCTGGAGGCGGCGCAAGACAACGGCGTGGCGATGCTCGACGCCGCCACCGGAACCGTGCTTTGGGGAAAGACCATCGCCGGCGATGCCAGTCGTGGCTATTCCGCGCACATCGACTCGCGCCAGAAGGGCGCCCAATGCTGGGCCGGGCAGATCAACAATGACCTGCTGAATTTCGATGGCACTGTGCTGTGCAACGGGACGTCGCCCTCCAATGGCGACCACTGGGCCCCGATTTGGTGGGAAGGCGGCCTCACGCGTTCGATCACCGACGAGTTTTCGGGCGACGACGGCGTTCACATCAACAAGTGGAATGGCGCAAGCTGCAGCCTCACCGAGCTGATGAAGACCGGTTCGGGAACCCGAATCACCCAAACCATCGCCGATATTTTGGGCGATTGGCGCGAGGAACTGGTGATTGGCCTGCCCAAGGAGGTTCGGGTCTACTCAACAACCATCCCGGCAGGAAACAGGCTGTACACCCTGATGCACAACCCGCTCTACCGCCTCAATGTGGGACAGTCGGCTCAGCGCAATTTCGGCACGGGTCTCCCTGACTACTATCTCGGCACCGGCATGACCACCCCGCCGGCGCCCGACATCAAGTACGTAGGTCCGCCCCATTAGATCGTCTAAGGAATCGTGCCTGGAAACACTTCGAGGACCTGCCCCGATGCAGCGTCCAGTTCGAGTCCGACAGTGTCGAACACCCCGCTCCCCATGAGGCCAACCTCCCAGCGCAGTTTGAAATCGTCGGCATTGACCGGATGTATCGCCTGCGAAACCAGGGCCAGCGCCATGGTTGGGGGAGTATGTTTGGCCGGGTCCGCAACCCACGGTGGGGTCTGGATCTTGAGATACTGCAAAGCCGCTTTCAGAGCTGCGTCCTGGCTAATGGGAGTCGGCAGAGTGCTCGGCAGGTTCTCTGCAATTTTGCCGTGGGTGTCCCTAAATATTCCGCCTTCCGTGTACACCTGATAGCCGTAGCCTAGTATCGGGTAACCCTGGTGGAACTGTTGATAGTACGTCATCAACTGCCCTGCCACGGGCGGATACGGGCGCGGTGTGCCCGCAACCAGAGTGGGGCTGCCAATCACGTTCGCGTAGCGCGACCAGATGTCGGACACTGGCGTATTGATCCCCGGCCGAGATTGGAATCTCCTCACTGTCTTCAGCGCCCCATCCGAATGAACACTTGTGAGTTCCCTCAAACAACGATTCGAATGCGTCTCGGCTACCTTGAACGTCACGATTGGGGACTTGTCCAATGGCTTCCCATTGGCCGTCAGAGCGGGCGACGAGATGGTGAAGCTGTAGCTGCAGCCCGACGCGAGCGCCTGCGCAGGTCGGAGCGCGACCGCGCTCGGCAACGAGGTCGCGAGCATGAGCGACAGGTTCAGTGGCGCGGAATGCAGCGATGCCGAACCGGAGGTCGCGAAATATTGCACCACCACTGTGCCATTGATGCTGCCGCTCTCCAACGACAGCCAAGCGCGGGGAGCCAGAAGGGAGCCCTGCAGATCGACCGACGAAATCTGCACGAGGCGCGCGTCCGGGAGGTTCCACAGCACTGAGGTCGCTGTCGCTCCTTGCAGCAAGAGGCCCTTGTCCTGAATCGACACACTCGCGCCGGTCAGGTTCACCAGGGCGCCAGCCCCGGACGGAACCGCGATCTGAACCGATGTCGCCTGTTTCAGCGTGTCCGCGGAAACCTGGAACACGTTGAGACCGGATTTCTTGCCGGTCAGCTTGAGACTGCCATTGCTGAAGACTGCGCTGCCTGCGGTGGGTGCCTCGTTCAGCAGCCTGGCCAGAGTTTCCAGATCCTGAAAGGCAGCCTCCACGTCAAACGGCTGCTGGCTCTCGGTTCCCGATATGCGCACCGTCTGAGGAAACGCGCTCGCCGCATTGAAGGTCAGGTTCCCCTGCACCGATCCATTCGCCAGCGTGACTTTTCCGCCCGCGATGAGTCCCACGGGCTGTGTCTTGCGAGCGTTCACGCTGAAATTCGCCATTGTGACGTCGCCGCCAGCCACAAGGGCTCCCTCGACTTTCACCGCGCCGCTGATCGATCTGCGCGCAAACAGGTTGTAGGGCGCCGGCACGCTGGGCCGCGCGCTGTTGGCCGTCGCTTTGCCCCAGATGTTCGGCGCTACGAAGGATCCGATCCTCGTTGCAGCAACGGCGCTACCGCAGGGTCTTTTGTTGTCCACCGGAATGAACTGCGCAGCCAACCGCGCCGGATCGACAGTGGTGCTAAAGTCAACCACGACCGGGGCGTCTGGTTCGGCCTGCTTGCCAGTTTCCGCTGTCTCGCGCCCAGCCCAAATGTCCCGAAAATCGGCATGCAGATCGACAATCTGAACGTCATTCGACCTGCAAGCAGGGCCGCCCGCGGAAAACAGAACACCCACGACAAGCAACCAGACTGGTTGGTACTTGATTGTGCTCATCTGGCCATCCGTCTGAAGTGATTGTGAACTAGCGCAAGGGGGGGCGAGTCGGCCGGTGACCTACCGGTCATCCTGGTGCGGACCCCTGGAAGGGGCAGCATTGCCCGGAAACTCAAGGCAGACAAGCCTGATCTCTCCTGCCCATCACGGCCGTCGAGCCAGTCGCTCAGCGGGCTGGCGCCGTTCGACGGCGACCTGCTGTCATCGCGAGGCAGGCGCTACGCTGCTGGCCTTGCTGGGTTCTTGGCCATTCGGCGCCGCAGACGTCGGTAGGCGCCAGCGACCGTCGCGCGGGGACTAGGAGTGACAAGCTCGCCTGCCCGGAGCACAATCACGGCATCCGATGAGCGCCGACCAAGTCAAGTATACGCAGGAAGAGATCAACGAGATCATCAGGCGTGCGCTGAGCAAGCCGGCGAGCGACGAGCGCTCACTCAGCCACGCCGAGTTGGTGGAGATAGCGGCCGAGGCGGGGATCGATCGCGAGGCCCTGGAGCGCGCCACCGCGGAGTTGGCGCAGGCGCGCACGCAGGGGTTGGCCCAGCAGTTGGCTTCGCGTGAGATCGCGGCGGAGCGCACGGTGCAACTCAAGCGTTTCGCGGCTTCGGCCGTCAGCCTTTCCCTCGTAAACGGGCTTCTTTATATCGTCGCCACGCGATTCACGGGCGGCACTTGGTACATCTGGCCGTTGGCGGGCAGTGGGGCGCTGCTGGCCTTGCGGCTGCGCCATGTGCTTTTTCCCCACGACAAGATCCTGCGGCGCCAGCGGCGCGAGGAAAAACTGCGCGCCCGCGCCCTTCGCCGGGAGAACTGGAAGCGCAACCTGCTCGACGGTGGCGGGGCCGTGGGCGAGCGGGCAAAGGAATTCGAGGGCGTCGTGCAAGCCGGGGTGACCGCGCTCATCAAGATCGCCGCGCAAAAGCTGGAGAAGCACGTCGAGCGAGAAGAGAGGCGGCGCGACCGCTGCGGCCCGTGGGGCAAAGGCCCGAGGCCGTGACTAACCCTTCTTGCGTTTGCGGCGGGCCGAGCGCGCGAGGCCGAGCACCAAAATCACGACGGTCAGAAGCACCAGGCCCGCAGCCACGGGCGTGCCGCGCACAAGCGGCGTGATTTCGAGCGCGCCGCGCACGAGCAGGCGCACGAGAAATGCCCCGAAGCGAATCACGAGCGGAAGCAGGAAGAGCAGGGCGAGTACCTGCATCCAGCGGATGTGTTTGCGCGACGCTGGCGCCGATCCGGTGCGCGGGTCCATTCCCGCGGCCCCGCCGTACGCAGCCCGCCGGCCCGGATCAGAAAGGATCTCGTAGGCGCGGTTGACCTCGACCAGCTTTTCGCCCGCCAATTCTTCGAGGGGATTGCCCTGGTGTCGGTCAGGGTGGTACTTCGCCACCAGCGCCAGGTAGGCCGCGCGAATCTCCGCCTCGCTAGCAGTGCGCGCGACACCCAAAACAGTATAGGGATCGGGTTCCGTTCTGGCTGTCATCGGATGGGGGCGGTGGTCTTGCCGGCGCTCGTAACGGCGTTCTGCGACTGCAGGTAGCGGAAGACATCGGTGCTGGTGGACAAGACCAGCCAGCTCTCCTTGTCGATGGTGCTGTGATAGGTCTCCATTGTCTTGAGGAATCGATACAGTTCGCGATTGCGATTGTAAGAGTCGGCGTAGATCGAAGCCGCGTCGGCGTCGCCACGCCCCATGGTGTCCTGGGTTTTGCGATAGGCTTCGGACTCGATGACCTTCAGCTCGCGTTCCTTCTTGCCGCGAACCTCGGCGCTCTTGCCCTGTCCTTCAGAGCGGTGGCGGTCAGCAATGCGTTTGCGCTCGGAGATCATGCGGTCAAAGACCTTGGCCTGCACACTCTCGATGTAGTTGACCCGCTGAATCTGCACGTCAACCAGCTCAATGCCGTAGTCCGGCACCACCTGCGAAACCCGGCCCAAAATCAGGCGCGTGATTTTGTCGCGGCCAAGCTCGACCTGGCGCATGGATTCGGCCTCCATGATGTCCTCGGCCTCTTCGCCCTTTTCAAAAGCGCGGTTGGTGGTGCGCACGACTTCGATGAGGTCGTGGCTGGCGATCACATTGCGGGTTTCCCCGTCGATGATGTCATCCAGGCGCGACTGCGCGCGGCGCTCGTCACGCAATCTCTGGAAAAAGAGCAGGGGGTTGGCGATGCGCCAACGGGCGTAGGTTTCCACCCCGATGTATTTCTTGTCGCGCGTGGGGACTTGATTGGCGTTGCCGTTCCATTCCAGCCAGCGCTTGTCGAACACGTTTGCTTCCTGGGCGAACGGAGTCTTGAGGTGCAGCCCCGCCTGCGTGACCGCTTCCCCCATGGGCTGGCCAAACTGGGTGATGATGACCTGCTCGGTTTCAGAAACCGTGTAAAGCGCCGAAGACAGCGTCGCCAGTCCGAGGACCAGCAAGGCCGCCACGATGATCAATGTACGGCGGCTCATGGCTTCACCTCCGCTTGGGTCGGGCCGAGAGGAAACATGGGTAAGATGCCCTTGGCTTTCTCGTCGAAGATCAGTTTCTTGCCCGCCGCAGGCAGGACCGCTGCCAAGGTCTCCAGGTAGATGCGGGTGCGGGTGACCTCTGGGGCTTTGCGGTACTGCTCTTCCAAGACGTTGAAGCGCTGGGCGTCGCCCTTGGCGCGATTCACCCGGTCGATGGCGTAACCCTCGGCCGCCTGGATCTTCTGTTCGGCGGTGCCGCGGGCACGCGGAATCTCCTGATTGTATTCGGCCCATGCCTCATTGATGGCGCGTTCCCGCTCTTGGATGGCCTGGTTGACGGCATTGAAGGAAGGCCGAACCGCTTCCGGGGGATCCACGTTCTGCAAAATGAGCTGCTGAACCGAGATGCCGTTATCGTAGAGCTTGCACATATTCGACAGCAATTCCTTGGCTTTGGCGGCGATCGATTCACGCCCCACGGTCAGCAGTTCAGTGACGCTGTGGTCGCCCACGACCGTGCGCATGCACGCCTCGGTCATCAGACGGAAGGTGTCCTCCACATCGCGCATGCGGAAAAGGTACTTGTACGGGTCGGAGATCTTGTACTGAACAATCCACTCGACTGTGGCCACGTTCAGGTCCCCGGTCAGCATCAACGATTCGGCCTGGGTCTTTTCGTCCTTGTGAAACGAGCTTTGAATGTCAGCGCGGGCCGTGCGAAACCCGAACTCCTGCTTGAGCTGGCGCTGGACCGGCACCTTCTGCACCTGTTCGATACCAAAGGGAAATTTGGCGTGCGGCCCGGGATTGCAGGTGCGGACAAAACGTCCGAAGCGCGTCACCAGCCCCACCTCGTCGGGTTCAACTTGGTAGTAGGAGCTATACAAGGCCGCGAAGCCAACGATCGCCAGTCCCACAAGAATCAGGGGCCTGCGCGCCTTGCGCAGCCGGGCTCCTGTCTCGCGGGCTAAACGACTGAATTCCTCGGGATCAAAACCAACACCCTGGCTTGCCATGGGTCCTTCTTGCAGAGTTCGCGCCAAAACTCAACCAGCGGCTGCAGGGATGGTTGACATCGCGACGCGGGCAGCATCAATCTTTCCGGGTGTCAGCCCAATTTTGCCAGCACCACCGTCGCCTGCCTGCGTTGACGGCGCTCGCGTGTCTGGCTGCGACCCTGGCAGCCGCGTCGACGTCCGCCGACGAGACGCCCCCGCCTGAATCGGGCCCGCCGCCGGCTGCGCCACCGCCAGCCAAGGCACCATGCCCCGACCTGCGCGCCGTCCCTGTTCCCCCCGCGCCGGCAGCAACGCCGTTTTCCTGGGGCGGCGCCGCGACCTTCCTTGGCGGTGCAGTCACCGCCTTGGCCGCGCACGAATCGTGTCACTTGATCGCCAACCTGGCCATGGGCAACCGGCCCGGCTTTGAACCAGTGACCTTCATGGGCTTCATCCCCTATTTCGCCATTGTGCCGTCAATCCGTTGTCGGGGCGGTGAATGCACGAAGAGCAACGGCGAGCGGTTCTGGCCCGGCCGTCCGGGCCTGTACACCATCGTGTCGGCCGGCATCCAGTGTCAGCAGTACGAGGACGAGGCTATCCTGAGCGAGTGGCCGGGATTGCGCATGGACCGGGCGCCCTTTCGCAAAGGCGTGCTCACCTTCAATACCCTGCTGTCAATTGGCTATGTGCTGGCAAATTGGACGGGCGTGGAGCCCACTGATGGTGACATCCGCGGCATCCATCGCGATGGCGGCGCCCCGCGCCTGTTGCTCAGCTCAATCATAATCGGCATCGCCGCGGTGGACGTCGCCCGCTACTACTATCCCCATGCCCGCTGGTTGGCCTGGCTCAACCGGGCGGCCAAGCTCAGCGTTACCGGCATCGCCTTTGCGATGTAGCGTCCTTCAGGTCAGCAGATGCGCGGCAACAGCTCGCCCTCGGGCTCGGCCAGCAGACGGCGGCCAAAGCCGGTGTCGAGGATCACCGAGCCGGCTCGTTCGGCCACGCATGTGCCAATGATGGCGGCGTGGCGACCCAAGGCGTGAGCCTGCAAGGCCTGTAGCACGCGGTCGGCGGCGTCGGCGCGCACGCCAAGCACCGCCTTGCCTTCATTGGCCACATGCAAGGGGTCAATGCCCAGCAACTCACTCGCCGCGCGCACCTCGGGGCGCATGGGCAAGGACGACTCGTGAAGCACGATGCCCACGTGACCCTTGGCCGCCATCTCGTGCAAGGCGCTCGACAGGCCACCGCGCGTCGGGTCCTTCATGGCGCAGATGCCATCGCCAGACGCCGCCAGCGCGGCCCGCACCAACCCATTGAGAGGCGCCACATCAGAGGCCAACGCGCTTTCGAGCTGCAGATTGTGTCGCGCGGCCATGACGGCAAAGCCGTGATCGCCCAATGTGCCGGTGACAATAATGCGGTCCCCAGGCCGCAGCCCTGAATCGGGCACCACCCGGTTGGCAAAGGCCACGCCCGCGGTGTTGATAACAATGCCGTCGAGCTCGCCCCGGCCCATGACCTTGGTGTCGCCGGTCACGATGGTGGCGCCGGCCTCGGCGCAGGCGGCGCGCATCGAATCGCAGATGCGCTGAAGATCCGCAATGGGAAAGCCGGCCTCAATGATGACAGCGCAAGTGAGGCCAAGCGGCTCGGTTGCGCCCATCATTGACAGGTCGTTCACAGTCCCGCAAATCGCCAGGCGGCCAATGTCGCCCCCGGGAAAGAAGAGCGGCTTGATGACGTAGGAATCGGTGGTGAGCACCAAGAAGCGATCACCCACCGGAATCACCGCGCCGTCGTCCATGGCCGCCAGACCCGCGCCGGCCGAGCCCAGTCCCGTCACAAACACGCTTTCAATGAGCGCGCGCATGGCTGGCCCGCCCGCGCCGTGCTTCTGCGCAATCGTGTCGCTGCTCATTGCGTGCCCAGATCCGGGCGCCCTCCGTATTGATGCCAAATCTTGCAGGTGCCTTCACTCGACACCATGCACGCCCCCACGGGCGACTCCGGCAGGCATTGCCGGCCGAAAAGCGGGCAATCCGTGGGCTCGACCAAGCCGACCATGATTTTGCCACACAGACAGCGACGGGACAGTTCCGACTGCGCAGCCTGCTTCAGTCCAGTCACGTCAATGCGAAAACGATTCCGTGCATCCACGCTGGCCCACTCGTCGCGCAATTGCAGGTTGCCGTCCGGGATCACGCCAATGCCGCGCCAGGGACCATCGACCGCCTTGAAAACACGCCAGAGCGCTTCCTGCGCACGCCGATTGCCTTCGCGGCTCACGCAGCGAGGATAGGCATTGGCCGCGCTTTGCTCGCCGTCCCGGATCATTTCGAGCAGTTTGACCAACGCAGCCAGGATGTCGAGCGGCTCAAAGCCCGCCACCACGACCGGCGTGCGGTGCCGGCGGGCAAAGTCCTCAAACAAGCCATAGCCGGTGATCACGGCGGCATGGCCCGCCGCCAGAAAACCCTCGACGCGCGCCTCGGGCAAACGCGCCACCGCCTCCATGGCCGGGGGAACGTACTTATGCGCCGACAGCACAGAAAGATTGGCAGGCGGCTTCGCCAGCACGATGGCCGCCGTAACCACGGCCGTGGTCTCAAAGCCCGAAGCGAAGAAGACAATCGGCTCATCAGTGGCACGCGCCAGTTCCACCGCCTGGGTCGCACTGTACACGACGTCAACCCGGGCGCCTTCGGCCTGCGCGTCGGCCAACGATTTCGAGCTGCCAGGAAGCCTGACCATGTCGCCATAGGTGGCAATGCGCACGCCTTGCAGCGCCAGGGCCACGCCCTCGTCCACCTCGCCCAGATCGGTGACGCACACCGGACAGCCCGGTCCCATGATCACGCGCAGGGCGGGCGGCAGACTGGCGCGCAGGCCGAAACGCGCGATGGCCTGCTCGTGCGTGCCGCACACGTGCATCAGCGTGACAGGTGCGCGGTGAAGCGACTCCACCAGGCGCGCGAGTGCCGTGGTCAACTCACGTGCGCGGCGCGGATCGCGGAATTTCAGTTCATCCACCCCGCGCGGCTCGCCACTCACTTCTTGCTCTCCTGGGTGGCCGCCAGCTCCGAGCGCAGGTCCGCCGCCAGGAGGTCCTCATCATCCCCAGCCGCCGCTAGCTCCTCGAACAGTTTTAGCGTTTCCGCCACCTCAGAGTCGGGAATGCGACGGATGGCGAAGCCCACATGGTTGAGCACATAGTCACCTGGAGCCACCGGCTCGTCCACCACGTCCAGGCGCACGAGCCGCCGCACGCCAAAAAAATCGACGGTCGCTTCCATCCCCTGCACGCTCACCACCTTGCCGGGTATGCCCAGACACATGCCAGGGTCATAGCAGGTCGGCCACCACCGCGGCAACCCAAGGCTGAACATCTTCCGCGCTCGGGAAGGAGCGATGAATGAGTCAAGGCCCGGCGCCCGAGGCGCAAGGGTCATGCCCCCAATCGGCGCGCTTTAGCGCTTGATTGAATGGGCCAACCGGATCGCCTGCTCAAGGCCCTTCTCGTGGGCCAGGGCCTTGACCCGGGCGTGGTCAATCGGCTTCAAACCGCGCAGCGCTCCCAAATACTGGCCCTGGAGTTTGCGGGCTTGCGCCAGTTCGGGACTCACCTTTACGGGACGACGAGCCGGGGCGGCGGCCGACTGGGCCACCGGCTGGCGCGGCGCCGCTGCCGACGCGGCAGGTGCGCCAAATGCGGATGCGAGCACGGCTTGAAGGCGGCGGGCGACGTCCGCTTCAACGGCTGCAGTCAAATTGACGATCAAGTTGCGAACCAGGGCTTCCACTGCGGGGGAGATGTTGGACATTGTGAGCTTAGTGTAACTCAAATTGAAAATTTGCGCACTACTGTAGTTTGGCCTCAACCGCCAGACTGGGTGTATCATCCCGCCGAACAAATGAGCGTACTGCGTGAATTTGGAAAGACCGGGCTGAGAATCCCTCCGATCGTGTTCGGAACCAGCGCACTCGGGAATCTCTACCAGGCCTATTCGGACGATACCAAGCTGGCCATCCTGCGCGAGATGGTTACAAGCACAGAGCTGCCTGTGGTGCTCGATTCTGCCGGCAAATACGGCGCCGGATTGGCCCTGGAGGTGATTGGCAACGGGTTGCGTGCCCTCTCCGTTCCCCCTGAGCAGGTCATCATCAGCAACAAGCTGGCTTGGGTGCGCACGCCCATGTCCGGTCCTGAACCGACCTTCGAAAAAGGGGTCTGGTTTGGCCTCAAGTATGACGCTGAACAGGCAATCAGTTACGAGGGCATTCTCCGTTGCTGGGAGCAGGGCTGCCAACTTCTGGGGGCGCCCTATCGGCCCAACCTGGTGTCGGTTCATGATCCCGACGAGGTGCTCAATGCTGTGGCAAGCCCAGTGGAGCGCGAACGCGTTATGCGGGACATCGTGGGTGCCTATCAGGCCCTGCATGAACTGAAAGCGAAGGGGCAGGTGGGGCCAATTGGCGTGGGCGCCAAAGACTGGCAAGTGGTGCGCGATCTCGCAAAGTCGATGGATCTGGATTGGGTCATGCTGGCTTGTTCCCTGACTGTATTTCACCACCCGCCTGAGGTGGTCGCCCTGGTGGCGTCGCTGGCCGAGCGAGGCATTGGCATTATCAACTCGGCGGTCTTTCACGCTGGCTTTCTCACCGGCGGCAAGTTCTTCGATTACCGCGAGCTACACCCGGCGAACCCAGCCGACCGGCCGCTTTTTGCTTGGCGAGAAAAGTTCCATGCGCTTTGCCAGCAGCACAAGGTGATTCCGGCCGCAGCCTGCGTACGCTTCGCCCTGTCGCCACCGGGGGTCGCCGCCATCGCACTCAATACCAGTCGGCCCGATCAGGTGCAGCGAAATCGGGCCTTGGCCAGCGCAGACATCCCGAACGCCTTCTGGGTTGCGATGAAGGACGCCCGGCTCATCAGTCGCGACTATCCCTATCTCGGCTAGTAGAGTCGCCGTTACCGACAGAAAGGAACTGCCCCTCCGCCATGAATACCGGCAACATGTTTCGCTCCAAAGACGGACGCAACTACGCATTCACTTTTGTGCTGGCGACGACCCTGTTTCTACTTTGGGGCCTGTGCAACGGGATGATCGACGTCCTCAACAAGCACTTTCAAAACACGCTCAACGTGTCCAAGGCTCAGTCGGCGTTGGTTCAGTTTGCCAACTACATGGGCTACTTCTTCATGGCGTTGCCTGCGGGTTGGCTGGCGCGGCGCTTTGGCTACAAGGGCGGCATTTTGGTGGGCCTGGCCTTGATCGCGGCCGGCGCTTTCTGGTTCATTCCCGCCACCACCATTGGTACCTACTGGGCCTTTCTCGTCGGTCTTTTCATTCTCGCCACTGGGCTGACCTGCCTGGAGACTGTGGCCAATCCCTACACCACGGTTTTGGGTCCGCCCGAGATGGCGGCCGCTCGTATCAACATTGCCCAGTCGTGCAATGGCGTGGGCTGGATTCTGGGCCCCTTGCTGGGCGGCCATTTTGTTCTTTCGGCCACCGAGCACGTCAATCGCAGCAACGCCACTTTGTACCTTCCCTACCTGCTGATCGGGATTCTGGTTCTGTTGCTTCTCTTGGCCTTTGTTTTCGCCAAAGTGCCCGACGTGGCGGCTGCTGGCGAAGCTGACGGGTCCGGCCTGGCCACGGGTTCCCTTTGGCAGCGCAAGCACTTTGTCGCAGGCGTGGGTGCCCAGTTTCTTTACGTGGCGGCGCAGACGGGGATCTTCAGCTTCTTCATCAACTATCTGGTCGCCGACCTGCCGGCGATGGGCGCGGCGACGGCCGCCCTTCTGCCGAGCAATTGGACCTTCACTCAGAATGGTGGTTTTCACGTCACCGAGCGGGGTGCTTCCGCGCTTCTGGGAGGCGGCGGATTCGGACTGTTTCTGGCCGGACGGATCATTGGGAGCCTGGGCCTTCGGGTGTTCAAACCCCAGCGCATGCTGGCGGCCTACTCGGCCGTCAACGTGTTGCTCATGGTTGCGGTCATGGGCAAGCTCGGATGGATCTCTGTCGGCGCGCTCTTTGCCAGCTTCTTCTTCATGTCAATCATGTTCCCCACCATCTTCGCCCTCGGCATTTCTGGACTCGGGGCGGAAACCAAGAAGGCGTCTTCCTATATCGTGATGGCGATCGTGGGAGGCGCCGTGGTGCCAATGCTCATGGGTTTCATTGCTGACAGGCTTTCTATGCGCGTCGGATTCGTGGTGCCGCTCACGTGTTTTGTGGGCATAGCTGCCTACGGCGCGAGTTGGCGTCGCCTAAGCGCGAAGTGAGATTCGCGCCGGAACTGGCCTTGACACTTTTCCTTGAAAGGAAAGTGACGGTGGCGACACAAGACACGGACCCCTGCCCATGACGACTGTACTGCTGGCGAAGTATATTGACCCAATCGATTCGCGGACTCCCCCTCTTACGTCAATAAATCGAAGAGACTGAGCTATTTTCTGGATCGGGCTCACTGCTGGTGTAATTTCTGGCCGCTCCTTCCTCTGATACACCGGCTCGCCTGTGATCAGAGTCACTTCTTCCTCTCGTGATTTGAAAGAGAGCCGCTCTGAGACGATTCGTCCTGCTGCAACGCGTGTGTTTCGTGAAAACAACAACTGGGACTTTGACGGAGGCTACGACATGACGTGTTATTTGGGTTCAAAACGGTTGCTCCATGCCACTGGCTTGGGGCTGGCAGGCATGCTGGTGATCGCCGGCTGCGGCGGCGGAAGTAGCCCCCCTATTATTGATGCCTCGGTGCCGCCGCCCCACGATTCGGCGGCCCCGCCTCCGCCAAAACTTGACGCTCCCCCGGCGAGTGGCCCAGAGGTCCTCGCGCCCGTACTGAGCGTCACGCCAGGGGCGCTCGCCTTCGGCGACGTGGACCTCCAGACAACCAGCCCCCCGCTGGACGTGACCGTCACCAATTCGGGTGGCTTGGCTCCGATCAGCGCGAGCATTACTCAGAGCCCTGGTTTCGTGATCGTCGGCACCACCTGTAATGTGCCATCGGCGACCTGCAAGATTTCGGTCAGCTTTGCCCCTCCCTCGGTGGGAGGAGTCAGCGGTACGCTGACAATTGGCACAGGCCTTACGGTTTCCTTGTCCGGCACCGGCAAGACGCCTGGCACGTTCAGCGTCGTTCCGGGAACGGTTCCGAGCCCCGTGCTGGTGAACACCAGTGTCCCCATTACAGCATCGGTAACCACAACCACATCTGCCTTGGCTGTATCGTGCCTGCCCAGTGGTGCTGAGCTGACGGCTGATCCCACAAACACCACCTGCCCGGCGATCATCCCGGCGAAGACCCCCTGCGTGTTTGCCTTCACCTTCAAGTCCACGACACCTGGGCAAAAGACCGCCAGTATCGTGTGTTCCTCTGGCGCCGACGTGCGAACCTTGCCCGTAAACACGACTGTCGTCAGCCCGGCCACCCTGAGCCTCGCGCCCAACCCAGGCACGTTCTCCACCGCTGTGAATTCGCCGAGCGCCGTCATCACGTTCAGCCTCACCAATTCGGGCGGGTCGCCTTCCGGTGCCCTGAGCGCGGCTCTTGGTGGGGTCGACGCAGCCCTCTTCACAATCACCGACAACAAGTGCGGGGGCACGTTGGCGGCGAATAGCTCCTGTGCGATCCAGGTGGTGTTCAATCCCACCGCCGCCGGCAGCAAGACGGCCAGCCTCACCGTGACCGATGCCACGCCAGGCTCCGTCGCCGCGACCACCGTTCTGACGGGAAATGCGATTTCTGCGCCCACCGCGGTCATCACCGGCACGCCGAATTTGGGAAGCGTGCTCGTTGGTCAGATCGGGACCGCTTCCACTTTCACGCTGACTAATAGCGGCGGGGCTGCGACCGGGGTGCTGACAGTAGCCACCGGTGACACGGCGTTCGTCCTGGGCAGCGATCTGTGCAGCGGCCAGCCGCTGTCGGCAGGCAAGACCTGCACGTTTACCGTGACATTCGCTCCGAAATCGGAAGGCCCGAAGTCCGCAGTGTTGACAGTCTCGTCCGCGGGAACAACTCTCGGGACGCTGCAGATTCAGGGAACCGGAGTGCGGCCTGCGGTGCTGACCATGACGCCGCCGACGCTTGACTTTCCAACCACTGGAGTGGGGGGCTCCAGCGCAGCGAAGAGCTTCACTGTGACCAACACCGGCGGGACTGCTACAGGCGCCTTGTCCGTGGTCAGACGGGACGGCAGCGTGGGCGGTGCCGCGCAGTTCACCTTCACGAGCACTTGCCAAGCGGCCCTTGCCGCCAATGCGACCTGTCTGGTCTATGTGACCTACGCGCCGAACGCCGCGGGCGCCGCCTCGGCGACCTTTGCGGTGGGCGATGGGACCATATCGACGCCTGTTGGAAGCGTAACCGGCACTGCCCTTGCGGTTCCCGGCATGACCATTTCCTGCCTGCCCGCAACTTTCGAGAACACGGCGGTTGGCCAGACTTCGGCGGCGGTGGTCTGCACGGTTGGCAACGCCACCAACAGCGCTCAACCCACGGGAACGCTCACCACTACCACCGCAGGCGACTTTGCGGTGGTGGCCACTAGCAGCAACTGTAGCGCAACTCTGGCTGCCGGCGCGACCTGCACGCTGTCGGTTGTGTTCAAGCCCACTCTCAAGGGAAAGCGCGACGGTTCCGTCACTGTGGCCGGTTCCAACGGGGGAACCGCCACCCAGAACTTGACCGGGACCGGCCTCGGCGTCATCGAGATCCAGGAGTTTGTGCCGCCAACTACCGCTGGCTCCTATACGCCAACCTTGGTGGCTGCCGGCAACTACGACTTCGGCACGGTCAGCGCCGGGGCGACCTCTGACACCACGGTAGTCTTGGCGGTCTTCGTTCGCGGTCCCGTCGGTAACCTGACTGTGGACAATGCTTTTGGCGCACCAGCCGACTTCACGCAGCTAGATGGGGCGGTTGACCTGAAATGGCCCGACTCAGACGCGGCCCACACTTCAGTGGGTGCCTGCATTGGAAAGACAACCACGGCGCCGCCAGCCAACCAGACGGTTCCGTACTGCACGGTGACGGTCAAGTTCACCCCACAGACGAAGACGCCGGCACAGAAGACCGGTACCGTGACCGCTTCTGGAGCGAACACAGCCACAGACGCTGCCACCGTGCGAGGCACTGCCGCTGGCCCTCTCTCCATCGATCCATCGCCGGCGACCTTGGGGGCGGTTTCCCTGGGGCATGCAAGCGCGCCGCAGGTGTTGACGATTTGCAACAATGCGACAACCAACGCCACGGCGGCGAGCTTCACCCTGGCAGGGCCGAATGCCGCGGACTTCGCCGTCACCCAGGACGGAGTTTCGGGTGCTACGATTCCCGGCCGAACGGCTGCGGGCGCCGTGAGTTGCGTGTATCTCACGCTGCTCCTCGATGTTCCCGCGACCGAGACCGCAACGTCACTGAACGCGACCCTGACCGTGCGTGCGACAATCGCCGGCGTCGTTGAAAGCGACACGGCGGCTCTTTCTGGCACGGTGACCGGTGCGGCGGTGCTCACTGCCACCCTGGACAGCCCAACGTTCGCCCCCACGCCTATCACAGCCACCAGCGGCGCTCGGACGGTGACTGTCACCAACACCGGGGGCATGGCTACCGACACGCTGAACTTCACGATCCCACCGGGAAGCGAGTTCACCATGTTGGACACGGACGGCAGTCCCAAGGGTACTTGTCCCCTCACCTGCACGTCTGGGCTGGTCTGCACCGCCACCGCGCTGGCTTCTGCCCAGAGCTGCACGGTCAAGGTCTGGTTCAAGCCCACTGGCGCGCTTGGCGTGGGCCAACGCAGCGACAGGTGGACGGTCGCGAGTACCATGGGAGGAATAGCAGTTGTTGCGCTTGCCGGGTCAGCCACGAGCCAGATCACGGCGTCGCCTGCGACCTTCACCTTGGGTCTTGCGTCGACGGATGGCGTGCCGCTGCCGAAGCAGGCGATCACCGTTCAAAACTACGGGGCGGCCATTCCTGCCAACCAGCTGGATTTCAAGTTCCAGGACTTCGGAACCCAGATCGGCCAAGCCAGTGCCGCATTCCAGTTTGCCGACAACAACTGTACGGGCACCATCGCCGAAACTACCGGCAATTGCACGATCAATGTCGAGATGAAGACCGGTATCGAGGGAACCTTCTCCACAACCGTTGTCGTTACGAATCTAGTCAACGGGCAAAGCGATTCTGTGGTGGTGACCGGCACGGCCGTGAAGCCCGCGACGTTGGTATTCACGCCAGCGACGGCTATGAACCGCAGTTTTGGCGCCATCAGCGCGGCCACAACATCCACGCCCATTACCTATACGGTCACCAACGTGGGGGGCTTTACCTCGGGCAAGCTCACCTTCGCCCTGTACGACGAGGCCGTGGACGGTGGCACTGTGCCGGGCGCGACCGCGCATGTCGGCGATTTCAACTATCTCACTCCGACTGGGTCGACGGTATGCACCAGCGGTACAACGACACTAGACCCAGGGAAGAGCTGCGACATCGTGCTGCAGTTCGCCCCGACAAACACGACAGCGTCTTCGCTGACTGAATTCCTGGTCGTGAAGGGGACAGGGGCTCCGGCCGCCGGACTGGGAATTGACGTCGCGGGCACCCTGCCGAGGATCACGGCGACCGCATTGGCCGCGACCGCGGGCCTCGTATTCTTGACCGCCCCTGATCCCAACAGCCCCAATGGGCCGTACGACTTCGGCTTGCCGCCCGCGACCGGGACCACGAAGGATGTCGTGTTGGTCATCCACAACAACTCAGGCGCCGTTGCGAACCTGACGGTCCCGACTTTCGCGGCGGGCAATACGGACTTCGCCTACGCCCTGGCAACGGGGACCACCCCACCGCCGTGTTCGTTTGCGGCGGGATCGACGCTGGGAAATGCTATCTCCTGCAGCTTCATCGTCAGGTGGACACCAGGAGTCACAGCGGGCGTCACCCAGACGACCACGGTCACGACCAGTGGCGCTTCAATGGTGCTGTACGGCCGCAGGCCGGGACTGGCCGTCTTGACTGCAAAGCCCGCCGACGTGAACCTTGGCAATGCAAGGGTGGGTGCCGATTCCACGGCCCAGATAGTGGTGGTGACCAACACCGGCGAGTCGCCCACGGGTAACATAGCGGAATCGCACGCCACCGCCGGCTTCTTGCGGTCGGCGGATCTCACGGTCGGCACGGGATGCACGCGTACGGGCGCGGGGACGCTGGCACCGGGGGCTTCTTGCAACCTGTCGGTTCAGACACATCCGGTCGCCGCGACTCCAGACAGCGTCAAGAACGCTCGGATCCAGCTGAACCCAGACTCTGGCGCCACACTGAACATACTCGTCAGCTGGCAGGGCACCAACGCGCCCGCGATCAACGCAACCCCGGCGAATCTCGACAACTTTGCGGCCACGGCCGTGCTGGCAAGCACGGCACGCACGCTAACGCTCACCAACCCAGCCAATGGCGAGCAAACCGGACCCCTGACCTTCACGGTCGACAATGCGAACTTCTCGGTCGATGCGGTGGCGGGAACGAACAAGTGTGGTGACGCCGCATTTGCGGTCAGCGGGCTCAATCCCAGCAATGTCGCCACGGGATTCTGCACGGTGACGGTGACGTTCTCGCCGACAGCCCTTGGCGCTACCACCGCGGCAAGGACCAAGCAAGGGACTCTCACCGTGACCTCCGGGTCCGGCGCCAAGACAACAGTTTCGTTGACTGGTACGGCGCTGCCGGCGCTCAGCCTAGACTCCGAGCGCGTGGCGACCACGGCCGAAGATGGACAGAGGACAGGCACTGGCTGTGACTACGCGGGTGGAACCTGCACGTACCGGGCGCGTGCGACCACGGTGGCTACCTTTGACTCGGAGACGTTCATCTTCGCGAACGCGGTCGGGGCTCCACCCACCGGGCTGCTGATGACCGACCTCGCTGGCGACTATCCAGGACAATACCGAATTGTCACTGACACTTGCCGTGGAAGGATCCTGGCCACCGGCGGCGCTGCGAACAACGCCGATCTCTGCAATGTGACGGTGCGTTTTGAGCCCACCCGCGCAACCGCCAACATGAAAGCGACCCTGACCGTGAGCGGGACTCCGGGCGACAGCGTGGTGGTGAACCTCACCGGATCTGGTCAGTAGCGCCTAGTCGTAACATCACGGGACTCAAACGCGAGTCCTCCCAAGACCGCCCGGTCGTCGGCCGCCAGCCGATTCCCGGGCGGTTTCTTTTTGGGGTGAGACGCTTCGCCTGCAGGGAACTTCCCTTCTGCCTGCCCTCGCGGCATGCTCGGCCCGTGCGACACGCAATAGTCTCCTGCTTTTTACTTCCCCTCTTCTTCGCCCACCCCGCGTTTGCCCAGCCGGGCTGGGCCAAGCAGCCTGACTCCGCCGACAAGAGCGGCCACACCTTCGTGTGCGAAGGCGCTGGCCCCAATGAAACGGAGGCCCTCGCCGCGGCCTTTGGGGTGTGCAACGACAAGATCTGCAAGGTGTGCGGCGTCGAGGTCGAATCGGTGCTCAAGACCAAGGAAACGCTTTCCGGCATCGGCATGGAGCGACAGGTGACCGAGCGCTGCCGCCGCGTGCGCAAGCACGATCCCGCGGTCAAGTTCAAGAACGTGGACTGTGGCCCGTCAGGCTGCCGCGCCTGGGTGCAGGTCTTCTATTCCAAGGCCGACGAAGAGGCTGAATGTCCGCGCTACGCCGACGAAAAATTTGCCGATCCCGAACGCTGCGAAATCGACATCGACGAATACAGCCGGGCGCGCGGGCACACGGCCGATGCCTTCAAGATCCGGCGCGATGCCCTGGAACGCGGCGTGGCCGATTGCAAGGACATCGATGTTCGCCCCACCCCGGCGATGATGGCTCTTGATGCCAAGTTGCATGCCGGGCTCGACAGCTTTGAAACCACAAACCCGCTTGGCTTCGACTCCGACGACTGGGAATACTACACACGCTTGCCCTCTGGCTTTCGCGAAGATCTGCGCCAGACCAAGACCCTCATCGATCGCATTCGCAAAGTGCGCGACTACGTTCACGACCGCTTCCTGGTGTTCTCGGTCCACGACGCGGCCTGGGCCAAAGACATCGATACCCCGGCGGGTGTGGCGCGGCTTCTGTCCGCCATGCAGCGCTGTGCCCCCGGCGCGCGTTTTGGTGCCGCCGACGACGTGAACATCGCGATGCTGTGGAGATTGAAGAAAGTGAAGGCCGACACCACGGCCATCGGCGACTATTTGCGCAAGGTGTACCCGGTCGAATCGCTGCGCCGCTCGGGCAACTTCATGGGACAAGACGGGCGCATCGCCAGCTTCTTTGCCGGCGATGACAAGGTGTCGGCGCCGGAATGGGACTACGTGGTCAAGGCGCACCAGCTCACCCCCTGCGTGGGCTGCCTGAGCGGTCTCATCGCGGCCCACGACCACGGCGGGGACGACGTGCGCCTCAAACGGATACTCTTCGCCTACGACACCCTGCCCGTATCGGCAAGACCAGGGGCGCTCAATCACCAGTACCAACAGTTCATGCCCATCAAGGATCCCGAATTCCTTCTCCGCATTGAAACCAAGCTGCCCGAAGCGATGCGCGCCTGGTACGACGGCCGCATGTGGGACGCGGTTTTCAATGAGGCCAAGCGACACGCCAGCCCGCAGGTGCAGGCCCAGGTGGCCGCCCGCTTTGCCAAGGCCTTGGCACGCGAGCCGGTCACTGAGAAGGGCCGGGACTACTGCGACGACTTGAACGCGCGTTTGACTAAGTTGGAAGAGGCCAAAACCTCCGGGCTGGATGGCGTCGACAAGATGCTGTGCTGGTGCCTCAAGGGACCCATGGCGGACATGTCCGAGCGCTATCACACCAAGGAGGTGATCCTGCAGCGATCCCTCGCCCGGCACATGGGCTGCCGCTGTCCCTTCGACGCCAGCAAGACGCACACGACGCTGGTGTTCGACTGGAAGAAAGGCCAGACGCCCAAGGACTACGGCCCGTTTGCCGATCGGAAGGCCAAGTTCACCATCCAGGTCGATCCGGCCTGGCACACTTGTGCCAAGGGTCACGAGACCTCGCGTCTGCGGGTGGACTTCTTTCAGGGCAAGACCGCCGAGGAGGCCATGACCGCGGAGTCCGCCTTCTACAACGTCATGATCCGCCTCGATGCCCCCAAGGACAGCGCGGAAGCCCAGGGGCGCGGGCTCTGCAGCGAGAAGCCCAGCTTCATCGGCTGGGAATTGAACGGCGCCGGCGAGTACGCCGCGCTTAACAGCAAGCGGGTGGTGGTTCCGATTCACTGCGAGTGAACCGTCGCTGCGCTCATCCAGTTCCGTGCAGGACCGATTCGATCGCGGCTTTTAGATCGTCCTCGACGAACGGCTTCTGCAGGAAGCGGGTGGGGCCGTCGCCACTGATGCGGCGTCGCACCGACTGCTCGCCATAGCCGCTCGACAAAACGATTCTCGCTTCGGGGTCGATGGTGCGAAGTCCCCGCATGGTCTCCAATCCATCCATGTCGGGCATGGTCAAATCGAGCAGCACGCAGCCTATCCGCGCGTGACTCTCGCCAAAAATGCGAAGCGCCTCCTGGCCGGTGGCTGCGGTCATTACCGAGTAGCCCAGCGCCTCGACCAGTTGGGAAATCGCCTGCAAAACGCGCGCGTTGTCATCCACCACCAGCACCGTGGCGTTGGGCGGTGCTGGCGCAAGCGCAGTCGGGGTCGATGGGACGGACAGGCTGACGGCGGGATCGGCCGCGGGCAGCAGCACGGTCACGGTCGTGCCCTGGCCCGCCTCAGCGGCAATGCAGATGGCGCCCTTGTGCCCCCGCACGATGCCCAGCACCGCGGCCATGCCCAGCCCCCGCCCGGCGAGTTTGGTCGAAAAGAACGGTTCGAACACGCGACTGCGTGTGGCCTGGTCCATGCCACAGCCAGTGTCCGTCACGGCCAACTCGACATAGGTTCCGTCGGCTGCGTCGGCAGGGGCGACAAAGTCGCGCAGGGCACTGCGCTCAACGAGCCGCCGGTTTAGGCCGAGCGTAATCACGCCTTCCTTGGCACCAATGGCCTCCGAGGCATTGGTGATGAGGTTCATCACCACCTGCCGGATCTGGGCTGGGTCGCCGACGATGGATGGCACATTTTCGCCGAAGCGGAAATCCAGGCGCACGTTCACCCCAACTGACACTTCCAGAATTCGCGTGATCTCCTCGACGATGTGGGGAAGCGCGATCGGTTCGCTGGCGAATCCACCCCGGCCCGAATAGGCCAACAATTGCCGGCACAGGTCTGCCGCTCGACGGGCGATGGTGCGGATTTCCCCCAGCGGCGCGCGCGCCGGAGCAGCCGCGGGCAGATCCTTGAGTGCCAGGTCAGCGTTGCCCATCACCGCGGTGAGGAGATTGTTGAAGTCGTGTGCAACCCCACTGGCGAGCAAACCCATACTTTCCAATTTCTGCATCTGCTGCATCTGCGCGTCCAACTGACGGCGATCCTCTTCGGCCTGCCGCTGGTCGGTGATGTCGGTCAGCATGCCCTGCTTGGAAATGGTGCCATCGCCCCGCTGGATGGGTGTGTTGACAATCTCGTACCAGCGGTTGTCCTTCGGGCTTTGCATCCGGCAGCGCACGGTTTCGCCCCGCTGCACCCGATCGTTCACGCACCAGGCGCACGGCTCGTCGAGACCATGCACCACCTTGAAACACGGCTGGCCAATGGCGTTCCGGCCGGTGCGCGCCAGCAGTTTGGCGTTCATGAATTCGATCTTGCCGTCGGGTGAGCAGATGTAGATCAACCCGTCGAAGCCTTCCACGATGGCCCGGTAGCGGGATTCGCTGTCGCGCAGCGCCTCCTGGGATCGCTTGCGCGCGCTGATGTCGCGCACGGCGGCCAGAACCACCTGGCGTCCATTAATCACTTCGGAGCGCAGGGCCACCTCGCTCCAGAACAGGGAGCCATCGTCGAAGTGCCGACTCAGCCACTCGAAGGTCGATGGACCGTCGCTGGCGGCGCGACGGATCCGATCCACGGCCAGCGTCGTAACGTACGCATCTACGCTGGCGGCGGCGCGACCCGGATCGCCGGCCAGCAGGTCGGCGCGGGTCGTGCGATACAGGCGTGCCGCGCTTTCGTTGGCATCGAGGATCTGTCCGGTGCGGGCGTCGTGGACTGTGATGGCGTCGCCTACGGCGTGAAAAAGCGTCTGGTAGTTGCTCTCGGCGCGGATGCGGCCGGCGCCCAACCACATGCCGATGACCAGGAGGAACGCGAAGATCACGTATTCTTCGAGATACACACTGCGAATGTGGCCTGAGTCCAGGAGTGTGTCGTTGATGAAGGCCACCACGGCGAAAGCCACGACGCCCAGCAGCGGCCACGCCCGACTTCGAGCCCCACGACGCAAAAGCCGGCAGCCGCACACAGCCCCAAACCCAATGAGCACCAGGTCGGCGGCGTAGGCGACGGCGCTGAAAGACGAAACCTTGCCAACCACGGCCGCCAGCGGTTCGCCCCAAGGGGTTTCGTGGTGGGTGAATCCCGTAATCTCCGAATAGAGAATCCCGTTGTCCGAGAGAAGGTTGGCTGCGCCGAGCAGGAAGAAGGCCGCGGACAGGCCGACAATAAAGCGCTTGGGCAGGAAATCAGAATAGAGCCCGACGAACCACGGCAGCACCATCAGGATCAGCCGCGAGAAAGTGGTCTGCCACTTCGTCGCGTATAGGTGCGCAGGCACGTCGGCCGCGCGGTATCCCGCTAGAGACGCCAGGGCATAGCCAGCGCCCAGCAAGCACAGAAGACCAAAGAGGGCCTTGAGAGGATCCCTCCGCCGGCGGGTCAGCGCCAACCCATAGTGGAGCCCGTTGTGGCAGAACACCGCCGCGATCGCGATGAACAGAACGGTCAGCGGACTGGGCATGGCACTGTCCCCGCGGAACGCGAGACTGACCCGGAACGAAAAGCAGACGTGAACACTCCCAGCGGGCAAAGCCACATGGCGGCACCCCCGGGCACCATGGTACTCGCATTGCAGCCGCGCCGCACCCCCTTGTCCTCACCTCCTCCAGGAGTGGCACGCTTTGAATTGACGTGCCGCCAAACGACTGAATCTGCCCGCCTACACTGCTGATCGCGCTTGGACGGCGGTGACGGGCGTTGCCGTACGAACCGTCAGGTAGCAACTCAACTAGTTGCCCGCGAGCTGGTAGACCTCGCTGCCGGCCAGCAAGAAGCCGCCGACGCCGTAGTCGTCGAAGTTGGCGAGCGTGGTCGGTCCCAATCGCCCAGCCTTCTGGGTGTCTTCGGTGCAGGGACGATCGCCTGATGACTGCGTGTAGCCGAGCAGGCCGTCCTTCTGTAGCGCCACCGTGGAAAGGCCGTTCCACGCCTTCTGCATGGGCGCGCTGTATGTCGCCGCGTCCAGTAGTCCTTTGCGAATGCCCCAGGCCAGGCCGTAGGTGAAGAAGGTGGTTCCGCTGGTTTCCGGCCCATCGTCGCCGTCCAGACCGATGCTCTTGCAGTGGGTCGGATCCATGAGGCTTTCGTTCCAGAAACCATCGGTGCGCTGAAGGGCGATCAGCGCCCTCATTTGCGCCTGGAAATCTGCGACGTAGGTGGCCCGATGCGAATCAGTGGTGGGCAGGATGTCGAGCACGCGCACCAGGGCAGCCACGACCCAGCCGTTGCCGCGCGACCAATAGAGGCCCTTGCCGTTCGGGGCCACGATGTAGGCATCCGTGGTCTTGTCCGGCGTGCCGTTAATCAAGCCGCTGTGAATGGCGGCGGTCATCGGCGTCGCCGTGCCGCCACTCGGGGTGTAGTGCAAATCGCGGAACCAAAGTCCATCAGTCGCGTTCCACAGACCCCCGCCCTCTTTGGTGCGGGCGTCGTTGTACATGACCCAAGCGCCATCGAAATAGGTGGTGTCGTTGTTCAACACGCCCAACTTGATGAAACTCGGCATCGACATATGAATGGCATCAATCCACCACCACTTGTTTGAACTCGTGACCCCGCTAGACACCATACCTTTGATGCTGGCGGTGATGGCGGTCAGGCGATTGGCCTGCTTGTCCCCGTTGGCCGCGCCGATGTTGTAAAGGTCGATGTACGCTTGGCCGCAAGCCTGGTTGTCCGCATTGTCCGATGCCGCCGTCCCGGTTGTGCTGGCCATGCCCCAGGTATGCGAGTCGCCCCATTTGGCGCCGTAGGCGTAGTAGCTGGATTTCTTGGTCGCATCCGTTTCCACGCCGTAGAGCGCATTGAGCCCTTCCTGATACGTGGCCCGGGTCCAAAGGTTGCTGGGCCTGGACTTGTCCGTGACTATGGCCGCCGAGGGATCGGGGTGCTTGGTCATGAACCAGTCGTTTGCACTGCGCATCGACGCCAGCACGTCCGCCTTGGCCGGCAAGCCGGTGACCGCGATCACGCCGCCAGCGCCGGTCGCGCCGCCCGCGCCAGTCGTCCCGCCCGTGCTGCCACCGGCCGCCGTGGAACCGCCCTGTTTGGTCACTCCACCGGAGCTGGTCACGCCGCCCGTGCTGCTTGACCCGCCCGAGCTGGCCACGCCACCCGTGCTGGTCAACCCGCCTGAGGCCGCTGTCCCGCCGCTGCTGGCAGACGTGCCGCCGCTGCTGGCGGATGTGCCGCCGCTGCTGGCGGATGTGCCGCCGCTGCTGGCGGATGTGCCGCCGCTGGCCGGCGTGCCGCCGCTGGCTGACGTGCCGCCGCTGGCCGGCGTGCCGCCGCTGGCTGACGTCCCGCCAGTGTTTGAGCCGCCGGTGCTTCCGCCCGTGCTGGCGCCCCCACGTCCGCTCTGATCGGTGGGATTCCCCTGCGAGCATGCCGCAAACGTGACAGCCGCAGACAGGAAGAAGGCCCGAGGCCAGTGGGTTCGAAGAGAAGCGATGGTCATAGATCCTCCGCGCTGTGTTTCTGGAAGTCGGTCAAATCGAAGTCGGGGTTTCATATCATTGGTACCAATCTAGGCCTCGGATCGGGCACATAATACACGAATTCCAGCGCGGAATCTCATGTCACGTCTGGACGCTGGCAGGCAAGAAGAGGTTTGCTCAGGGCAGTTGATCGCCTATCGCGATGCGGGTCAAACGCGTTCCACTAGGAAGATTCGCGGCAAGTCGTCGCAATGAATCAATGCTGCGCGGAACCACGAATCCGTCATGCGCTCATTCATCGATTGTATGAGCCATGTTTGCGATATACTTCACCGCGGTCTCAGTAGAAGAGATCCGTTGCATGTTGGTAGCAGCCCGAAATAGAACCGCGTCGCCTGGAACTCTCGACCCAGCGAAGCTTGACCACCCGTCCGAGGAGGCATGAGATGAACCGAACGACTCTCCGAATGCTCTGTGTTGCGGGCTTCGCCCTCGCCGGGGCAGCCTGTTCCCAGGGAACGCAGACCAACCCAGTCACCGAGGGCGGGACTGCCAGCTCCGGCGGCGCAGCGAGCAATGGCGGGGCGTCATCTAGCAACACGGGCGGTTCCGCCAGCTCCGGCGGCAAGACCGCCACGAACACGGGTGGCGCCACGGGCGGCTCGGTCGCCACGGGCGGCACAGGTGACACGGGCGGCACTGCTGACACCGGCGGCACTGCTGACACCGGCGGCGCTGGTGACACTGGCGGCTCTGGCGACACCGGCGGGGCGAACAACGCTGGTGGCGTGACCGCCTCCGGCGGCGTAGCCAAGACGGGCGGCGTGACCAGCTCGGGTGGCGCAGCCAAGACGGGCGGCGTGACCAGCTCGGGCGGCGGCAAGACCGGTGGCGCGTCTGCGACAGGCGGCGTAACCGCGGCGGGCGGCGGCAAGACCGGCGGCGCATCTGCGGCAGGCGGCGCGACCGGAGCAGGCGGCGGCGGCGCATCCGTGTCTCCAGCCGACGTCGTACCTGACCTGATGGGGTTCTACTGGGAAGGAACTTGCAGCGGCAATATCGTCACTCACGGGAAGAACTGCCCGTTCGCGCCCGTAGGGTCCACCAGCGCCACTTGCCCCAGCGCAACCACCTGGGATGCACGCGGAGCGATTAGAGACACGACTCTGAACGTGAAGGGGACACCTGGTACTCAGTACACCATCACTTTTGACGTCCGCGGCGTGGCGGGAACGCGTTGCTACACGGGCGGCACGCCAGCGGTTGCCAACATGACCCCGAACGCAAACGGACCCAACAACACCTGGTATGTGGGCGGCGTGCAGGCAACCAACAGCATCTGGAACACCTACGAACTGCATGTGACTCCCGCGGTTCCGAATGAAGCGAATGTCTACTTCCTCAACGCATTCCCCTTGGGCACGGTCTGGTGCGAGAAGGAAGCAAGCTACCAGATCGGGTACACGGCCAGCTTCAAGGTGCTGGGGGGAGGAACCATGAAGTTCACCATTCACGATTCAAACTGTCTGGCTCAGCAAAATTGCGGGCCCGACGACAGCGCATCGACAACGACTTGTGCCGCTCCGCGCACAGTGGATCTTTCGGGTATGACTCCGGCCGCGACCTTCACGCAACCGCCCAAGAACTCGGTAGGTGGCACGACCTACTATCCGCAGTGGCTCTACTTCGACGTCAAGTCCGTGACCAGCCCATAAATACGGGAACGCTGGTGGAGGCGTAGGAACCCTGATAGGGTTCCTACGCTTTTTGCGTTATGGTGCGACTCCGGCAATGTCGGAGGCCTCCCCGCACGACTTCGCCACCCAACCCAACCTTTGAGGAGAACTGCCGTGACATCATCGCGATCGCGGGCGTCTGCTTCTCGCCCCTACCTTCTGTCCTTCTTGTTGACCCTGGCAGCACTTGCCTTGCCGAAAACTGCGCTGGCCGAAAAGATTCTGGCCAAGGGTGACGACTGGCAGGTGTACACCGACGGTCGGGTTGCCGGCTTCTTCAGCTGGGTCTACGGCCAAGGCTTCCCGCAGGCATCCACCGACGCCAACGGCATTCAGCAATTTCCCCTGGGCGGTGGCTGGAAGGCCGGGACCGAACAGAACGCCCCCGTCGGCAATCAACAGGATCGGGGTACGATCGACTCCATGCGGATTCGCAGCGGCTTCATTGGCAACCAGCTTGGCATTGGCGTGCGCGGACAAGCCACGCCATCGACCACGGTGACAGGCTATATCCAGATCTGGGCCTGGATCGAGAGCAGCATGCGGAAGAAGGGTTTCATCAACACCGCCGATGTCAGGCAGGGGTATGCCAAGGTGGAGGGGCCTTGGGGCAGTCTCTTGGCCGGCCGAACCCGGACGCTTTTCTCTCGCGGCGCGACCGACATCGACGTGCTCTACGCCCATCGCTGGGGCGTGGGCTTCCCGGGTGGTAGCCAAATTGATGACAACGGCCCCACATCAGGCCAGGTCGGGTTCGGTGTCATGGGAAGCGGCTTCTCCTCCGGGATTATCTATGCAACGCCAATTCTCGCTGGTTTTCAGCTTTCGGTCGGCGCCTTCGATCCCGTCCAGTCTCAGGGAAATGGCAACTACAGCAGGACGAAGTACGTTCGTCCCGAGGCCGAGCTGACCTTTGAGTGGAAGTTCGGTTATACGGGAAAGCTCGTGCTCTTCGTCAATGGCGAGTACCAGAAGGTCTACAAGGACGCGTACTGCGCCCCTGACACCAATCCCGATCCGAACCTGCGTCTCCCCTGCGATCAAACCGCCGAAGGTGTTGGCTACGGTGGCCGCTTTGAACTGGGGCCGTTCCACCTCGGTTTGGCGGGCCACTACGGAACGGGATTGGGATTCAACTATGCACTCGAGGTCAGCGATGCCGCCTCGGACCAATCGGGAATCTTCCGCAAGACTGATGGCTACTACGCGCAGAGCCAGGTTGTGCTGGGCAAGTTCGATCTCTTCGCCGGTGTGGGCATCGTGCGCGCCTTCCTCACCTACAATGACCAATGGGTGGATCCCGCCAATCCCACCGCCGCACGCGCCAGCGTGATCAAGTACCAGATGGGCATCAACGGCGGCGTCGTCTACAACCTGACACCGCAGATCCACTTCGACCTGGACTACTTCCGTGCCAAGGCCGCATGGTTTCGCGGCGAAACCCAGGTCCTCAACGTGCTCAACAGCGGCCTGACCTTCAACTGGTAACCGCGTAGGCGGCGGCGTCCCGCGTCCATGCGACGGGAGGGCATTGTCGGTTGCTCTGGCAGGTCAGGGCTGCGATATCAGGCGACGACTTTCTGAAGCATCCCGTCGTCCCAGTTCTTGCCGGACGCAGCCGCTTGAAAAGTGAACGCGCGCGAGCCGCTGGCTCAGGGGACAGAATTCTGTTCTCTCGGTCTGGGACTTCGGCGATACTTCCCAGCCATGAAGACTCATCGCATTCTCGGGTTTGCGTTGGCTGGATCGCTTGCTTGTGCTTCTGCTCCGCCCGCCACTCGGCCGGAGCCTGCTGTCGCCCCAGCGCCCAAGGTTGAGGTCGCGGCCCCCGCGCCTGCGGCTGTCCCAGCGGCCCCGGTTGTCGATGCGGCCGACGTGATGGCGGTGGCTGTGTCCAACCCAATGGCCGCGAAACGCACTGGCGAGACCATTGCGCTCGCACTCGCCGATCTCACCAAGGTGGTGCCTGGGTTGGATCTGAAGAAGACGCAAGTCGTGGACGCGGCCGGGAAACCGGTGCTTTCCCAGCTTGTCGATTCGGACGGCGACGATGCGCCTGACCAGATCGTGTTTCAGGCCGACTTCGGCCCGAGCGAAAGCAAGACATTCAAGTTGCGCAAGGGAGAGCGCGCTCCGGCCGTCGAGGCGGACTACAAGGCCTACGGGCGTTTCGTGCGCGAGCGCCACGACGACTTCGCCTGGGAGAACGACGTCATTGCCCACCGCATGTATGGGCCTGACCTCGAAACCTGCAAGAAGGAACCTTTGACCTCAAGTGGCGTCGACGTTTGGGTGAAGCGGGTGTCGAAGCTGGTCGTCAATCAATGGTACATGACCGACAACTATCACAAGGATTTCGGCGAGGGCGCGGACTTCTATGCCGTGGGCAAGTCGCGCGGCGGTGGCGGATTGGGGATCTGGTCGGGGGGCAAGCTTGCGGTGTCCAAGAATTTCACCAACTCGCGCGTGCTCGCCAATGGGCCTATCCGCCTGGTGTTTGAACTGACCTACGCGGCCTGGGGCACGGCCGGCATGCGCGTAACGGAAACCAAGCGCGTGACTCTTGATGCCGGATCGCACTTCAACCGATTCGAGAGCACGTTCAAGGGCGCCAAGGGCGTTTTGCCCATCGGGATCGGCATCGCCAAACACCCCGACGGGGTCGTGGAAGTCGACAGCAAGGCGGCATGGATGCGCGTCTGGGAACCGCTCGACAAAGGCGCTAGTGGCAATCTGGGCAGCGCCATCGTGCTGCCGCCGGGATCACCCGTCGAGGCACAGCAGACCGATCTGGAATTCTTGATCGTCACGCCAGCGCCAAAGACCGGACCTTTGGCCTACTACGTCGGCACGGCCTGGGATCGCGGCGGCTCAGTCGTCGATGTCGCGGCCTGGACCAAGGAAGTGCAGCTTCAGGCGAGCCGCATCGCCAATCCCGTACAGGTCACGCTGGCCGCGGTTGCCGCGGCAAAGTAGTGGGCAGCGTCGTCTACGGGACCACGTAGGAGACAAGGCATTCGAACTTCGTCTGCATGCGGAAGTGCGACGCGATGACGTGCCGTTCAGCATGGAAGATGTCCATGTTGTAGGTCTTGCCCTTCTCGATGCCAAACTGAGAAGCCTGAGCGTCGAAATCGACGGTGCCGGTTAGCGCACTGTGGATGCCGCCCAGGTCGATGGCCAGATGGTTGTTCACGTACACGAACACGTCATCGTCGCCGACAAAGGTGAACTTTTCTCCGCCCTTGTAGGTGAAGCTGGTGTGGATCTCCGTGGTGAATGAGTAGTTGTGCGTTTGGCCTTGGTTGCCAAATCCCTTCCCGTCGATGGGAAAGAAGACCTGGTTGTCATAGGACAGGCTTGAGGAATCGGTGGGATCCGCCGTGAGCGGCAGGTCGACTGGGAAGGGCATGTTGACGCCGTCGGTGTCGCGATACCATTGACTGAAGGTATCGGCGCTGGTCACGCTCTGAATGCCGGCGGTGTTGGCGAAGGTGGGTTTCTGATCAGAGCCGAGCGTGGCGGCAGCGATCCCTTGTTCGGCAACCTTCTGCGCCGGCTCGAAATCGGGGTGCTTGTCGGCGGCGCCCCCGGGATCGCTGGCTGACGACGCCCAGCCGCGGAAATCGCGGATCACGGCCTTGATGTTGTTGTCGCACCCGGTTCCGTCGCCGACGCCCACGCCGGTGCTGGTGCCAGAGGGCTTGGTGCCGAGGTTGATCGTGCCACCCCCGCCGTTGTTGCCATTGCCCAGATTGGCACTGCTGCCAATCGGCACAGGCCCACCGCAGGCCGAAAGGGTCGAAGCCGCGCCGATCGCAATCCCACACAACCAGGTTGGATTCCATCGGATCGTGCTTCGTGTGCGGGTCATGCGACTCTCCTTTTTCATAGGGGTACCGGGCAGACCCCAGCGCCTATCCTATAAGGCTACCCTATGGCGAAGCGCCTGATCCAAGAAAACGTGTCAGAGCATCCGAACCATGGCGTCGGCCACCGCGGCCTGACCGAGGGCGAGGCCGCCGTCGCCAGGCGGGACTTGCCGAGGCAGGTGCACGGCAAAGTCGGGCGCCAGGGCTGCCAGCAACGATTCGGTCAGCCGCACATTCTGGAAGCAACCGCCACCAAGCGCGACCGCGTGCTTCCCGTGCTGCTGGCGCACCAGGCGCAGGGTTTCGGCAGTTGCCGCCACCAGGGTGTTGTGGAAACGGGCTGACACCAGCGCCGGGCCGCGTCCACCCACCATGTCCATGGTCGCTTGCCGGACCATCGGACGCAGGTCTATCACCCAAGGTCGACCGGATGTGTCGAGCGCGACGTCGTAACGGCCGGTTTCGCTCGCCTCGGCAACAAAGTTCCAACGCATGGCCACCTGACCCTCGAAGTGCGACTGGGTCAAGCCAAGGCCGATGGCGCCCAGGGCGTCGAAGTAGCGACCGGCGCCATGGGCCAGCGGCGCATTGAGTTTCTCAGAAATCATGCGGCGGCAAAGCGCGATTTCGCTGGCGGGAACCAATTTGAAGAGGTCGAGAACATCAAGCGGCGGATCGCCGGCAAAGGCGTCGTCGAGCAGGGCCAGGGCCAGCCGCCACACTTGCACAATCGCAAGATCGCCGCCTGCCAGCGGGATCGGGCGCAGGGTGGCCAGGCGTTCAAACTTCGCGAAATCAGCCAGCAGGATTTCGCCGCCCCAGGCGGTCCCGTCGCTGCCCAGCCCGGTGCCGTCATAGGCCACGCCGATCACAGGTCCGGTCAGGCCGTGCTCGGCCATGACCGCGGCCACATGGGCGTGGTGATGCTGGACCGCCACCTTGCACGCCTCGGGTCGCGCCAGGGCGTAGCGGGTCGAGTGGTAGCCCGGGTGCAGATCGTGGGCGACGATTTCGGGCTCGATGCCGACGAAGTGCTGCAGTCGCGCCACCGCGCGCTCGTAAGCGGCCAGGGTTTCCAGGTTGTCGAGATCGCCCATGTGAGGCCCCAGATAGGCGTCGCGGCCCTGCGCCAGACAGAAGGTATTCTTCAGGTGCGCCCCGCATGCCAGAAGCGGCGCGACCGACGACGACAGGGCAATCGATCGCGGCACATAGCCACGCGACCGACGAAACAGGACCGGCTGGCCCGCGATGAGTCGGCCCACCGAATCGTCGCAGGGATTCTCGATCGGGCGATCGTGAACCAGCCAGGCGTCGGCAATTTTCGCCAGCCTCACCTGCGCGTCGGCGTCGTCGAACGCGATGGGTTCGTCGGAAAGATTGCCCGACGTCATGACCAGCGGCCGATCGATCTGGGACAGCAGCAGGTGGTGCAGCGGCGAATAGGCGAGGAGAATGCCGACCATCGGGTTTTCGGGCGCCACCTCAGGGGCCAGGCGAGATTCCGGCCTGCGCTTCACCAGCACAATCGGGCGCTCGACTGATGTCAGCCAAGCCCGCTCGCCATCGTCGAGCACGGCCAGCGCCTCGGCTGCCGCGAGATCGCGCACCATCACCGCGAAGGGCTTTTGGTCGCGGCGTTTGCGTTCGCGCAGGCGACACACGGCTACCGATGAAGTTGCGTCGCAGGCCAGGTGATAGCCGCCGATTCCTTTGACCGCCAGAATTTGTCCGTCCAGCAGCAATCGCGCCGCCGGCCCGGCCGGATCCGCCACGTCCAGTACGGCGCCTTCGCCGTCCACCAGCAAGAACAGCGGCCCGCAGGCCGGGCACGCAATCGGCTGGGCGTGAAAGCGCCGGTCGGCCGGATCTTCGTATTCGCGCCGACAATCAGCGCACATAGCAAACGACGCCATTGTGGTGTGAACGCGGTCGTAAGGGATCTCGCGTGCAATGGAAAAGCGCGGCCCACACTGCGTGCAATTGGTCAGGGCATAGTGGAATCGGCGAGCATGCGCATCGTCGATTTCGGCCAAACAATCGGCACAGGTGGCGATGTCCGGCGGGATCGACACGCGCCGGCCCGACTCGCCCGTGGGCCCGCTGGGAGCGATAGTGAATTCGCGGATATCCTGGTCTGCAATCGCCTCGCTCACCAGACTGTCAATGCGCGCAGCCAGCGGGGGACAGTCGAGGGCTGCCACAAATCCATCAAGTGCCGTTGGCGTGCCAAAGACTTCAATCGTCACACCCTGGCCATCATTGGAGACCTGGCCCGGCAATCCCGCCTGCTGCGCCAGCCGCCACACCCAGGGCCGAAATCCGACGCCCTGGACAACCCCGCGAATCAGGATGCGGCGGCCTTCGCGAGGATCCATGTCACACCTGCCGCGTGGCTGCGATGCGCGCCAGCAGCCAGTCGAACCAAGCCTGCAGGCCGTCACCCTTCCAGGCTGACATCTGAATGACGTCGATCTGCGGATTGATGGCGCGCGCGTCGGCCAGCGCGGCCGCCACGTCGAAGTTGGTGTAGGGCTGCAGGTCCATCTTGTTGAGGATCATGGCGCGCGACTCTTTGAACATCATCGGGTACTTGCCCGGCTTGTCGTGGCCTTCAGTGCACGAAAGCATCATCACCTTGTCGTGCTCGCCAAGATCGAATTCCGCCGGGCAGACCAGGTTGCCCACATTTTCGATTATGAGCAGGTCGAGTTTTCCCGTCAGCTCGTCCGCGGCGCGCGCGATTTGATGGGCTTCGATGTGGCAGCCGCCCCCCGTGTTGATTTGCAAGGCGGGCACGCCGTGGCGGCCAATGCGGTCGGCGTCGCGTGTGGTCGCGATGTCGCCGGTGATGACCGCCATGCGCACGCGCTGGCCCAGGCCTTCGGCGGTTCGTTCGAGCAGCGTGGTCTTGCCGGCGCCCGGCCCGGACATTAGATTGACGACGTACACGCCATCGCGGCTGAAGCGTCGCCGGTTGGCATCGGCGTTCTGGCTGTTGTCGTGCAGGACATCGCGGGCCACTTCGATCGCTTTGCTCATGGTTGATCTCCGGCGGGCAACGCCGCGTCTTCGTCAATGTCTATGGTGGCCAGGCGCAGCTCGCGGCCGGCCAGTACCTCGCCGCCGGGCACGCCGCAGACGCAGGGATCCAGCAGGTCGCCGCCGCGCTCAGCGCCACACGTGCGACAGCGCAGGCGGGTGGGCACGCGCACGATCTCCAGGGGGCAGCCCTCGACGCGGGTGCCGCGGCTGCACACGTCGAAGGCGAAACTCAGGGTTTCCGCTTCCACGCAGGTCATTTCGCCCAATAAGAGGCGCATGCCCACTACCCGACCGCCGCCGTTTTTGTCAGCGACCTCGATGGCGGTGTCGACCATGCGCTGGGCGATGGAGGTTTCGTGCATGGAAGCCTGAAGGTCCGTTCCTGCCACGCAGCGCCGGGGAAGACAAGCGGGCCGGGAACGCGCTATGATTGGGCATGCACATCGTTCTTCATGTCGGGCTGTTGGCGTTGACCGTGCTTGGCCTGAGCCGGGTGACTTCAGGCGTCTGGCTGAAGAATCCGCTAGCGGCGATCAGCGTGGCCGTGGTCTTCAGTTTGCTGAACTGGTCGATCGGGTGGCTGCTCCGGCTTCTGCTGGTGGTGCCGACCATTTTGACGCTGGGTTTGTTGTTGCTGTTCACGACCTTCATCGTGAACACCGCTCTGCTTTGGCTGGCTGACAAGCTGTTGGCTTCATTTGAACTCAAGAGCCTGCGCGCGCTGCTGGTGTCATCGGGCGCCATCACTGTCGTCGGTTGGCTATTTCACTTTGCCCCGCATTTGCGGTAGCCAATTGCGGTCAGGTAGACTCACGTCTATGCGCTGTCTTCGCAATCTTGCGCTAGTCGGTCTAACAACCGCGCTTTCCTGCGCCTCGACCCAGGCGACTGAGCCGGCGGTGCCGCCGTTGCCCGCGCCGGCCCCGCCAGCGCCCGTGCCGGCCCCAGCCGCGCCTCGCAATTCAGGGAATACGGGAGCCTTTTCGGTCGAAGGTCAGGAAGGACTAGCTCGCCTGTGCGAAGCCCTGCGCGACGAAGATTCAGTGGCCTTTTCGGGCAATGTGGTGGCGCAGGCGCAAGAACGTGAGCAGCATGCCCAGCGTCGCCAGGATGCCGAACACAACCGCTATGTGGCCATGGTGCCGGCGCAGGGCTTTGCTCTGGCCAACTACGATCTGGGCGAGCGCCGGCTGGTGCTCGACACGAGCAGGGGTTTCAGACTGGGCGAAAGCGCCGAGCTGCTGACCAATTTGGAAACCGGCACAATTGGCTTTCGCCTGGCCCCCGAAGCGGCGGACCACGTCTTGGTCGAACGCGCCGCGGGCAAGCTGTTCTTGCGTGTGGTTTTCCGGCCCACCTACTCGAAGATGCGCCAGCAGGCCTGCCTGTGGATCAGTGGCGGCAGCGTGGTCAAGATGGAGATCGAGTTGGAGACCGTGGCATTGATTGCGCCTGACGGCTCCCGCCTGGTCCAAGGGGACAACAGTGCGGGCGCTGATTTGGACGCGCCGGTGCGAAGGCCGCAAGTTGTGATCAGGCGGCCGCGCAGTGTCACGGGCGCCGACGTGCCAGACACCCTGGCCAGGGCGAGCGCCGAGTTGGGGTCCATGCTGATGCCCTGCTATCAGAAGGCCCTGGAAATGCGGCCCGGCCTGCGGGGCACGCTGGTTCTCGGCATCAAGATCGCCGCCGACGGCTCAGTCGAAGAGTCGCGCATGGAACTGAGTTCGCTCGGCGACGAAGCCCTGGCCGCCTGCGCCGCCGCCAAAGCCGGCAAGGCCAAACTCGCCGTCGGCCCTGCCCGAATCAGTGTGACCGCCGTGTTCGGCTCGAAAGACGATCGTTAGGATTGGAATCATGACAACACCGGAAGGACAACAGAGATGATGGACCCCGCGATGGGAATCGGAATCAGTACGCTTCCCTGCCTGACGATTCATTGTAAAGACGAGTGCTGCCGCCACGGTGTTGATGTCGTGCCTGAAGAGCGTGCCTCACTCATCTCCAACAACCTGGCGAATCCAGCCGACTTCACCGGGCCTCGCACCGATGAAGAAGGCGATGTGCTCTACCGAACGCAGCTTGGACCCCGGGGATGCGTTTTTCTTCTGTCTGCGCGCGGTTGCCGGCTGCACTCAAGCGGGCAGAAGCCATCTGTCTGCAAGGAATTTCCAAGGGACGCGGAGGAAATCCAGGAAGCCTATGAGGCAGGCGATCTGCCTTGCCTTGACCAGGCCGCTCCGGCAGCTGCGAGTAGCCCAACGTCGCTACGAGCCACCGTCGGTCGATAGCGGTGAGCAGATCGGCTGCAGCGCAATCTCGGGGCCGGGGCATGGTCCCCGAGGATCCACTACCGGCGCGGCTGGCCCATCGGAAGTGCCCTGCCAGCAGACGGCCGTCCCTCCCGGAAACCGCTTGTACAGCTCTTGGACGAATCTCCCGGTAGCGGAGTCATAGACAAAGAAGACTCTGTCGACGATGAACATTTCTCCACCAATATCGTAGGACAGCACGGCCAGGTCGTAGCCGTTGTTCGCATGGCACAGCGACAACGTGAGGTTGGGCGGAGTATCGCCGTGGCACCATGCGGAGGGCGCTTGTGCCGATGCCCAATCGACGGGAAAGGCGCAGCTCTCGGGATCGCACGTTTCTGTAGAAACGGATGAGCAGGCGAAACTGGCGTCTTCTCCGAGACCTCTATTCGTGCCGCTGGCGTCGGGTGGGCCGACAGTCAAGTTGACGCCGCTGGCGTCGCTTGGGACCAGGGGCTCACTCGTGTTTCTGGCGTCACCTGGCCCGCGTGATTCACTTGCGCCGTTGGCGTCGACGGATTTGGACCGGCTCAGCGGAGTCGCCGAGCATGCCACGAGGAGGAGCAAAGCGAGGAGACGCAAGGAACCCAAAGTCATGCGCATGGGAGACGAAGGCTACCACCTTCCGAGTCCCCAACGTGAGGTGCCGGAGACGTCGAACGTCGGCCGGCCCCGGCGATCTGCTGAAGCGACAGAAGGAAACGACCCATCAGAATTCTGAGGCTGCGGGGGCGCATATGTCGCGGCCGGGATAGGCCCGACCGCGTGCGGGCCGGCAAACACGCCTCCACAGCTGGTGGCTTGGATGTTGCAAAGGCAACCGCCGCATATGAGCCAATACGAAATTCTCGAAATCTACAATGCGAGTGGTTTTGCTATCGGGGCAGCCCTCGTGCTCGTCGGTTGGACTGGGGCTTGTGGCAAGACTTCGCAGGGCGCGAACAACCCGTCCGACGGCCCTTCCGTGGGCAGCGGCGGGACGCAGTCGGACGTCGCTCCGGTTACCGGTGGAGCGACAGGAGCCGGCGGTCTGGGTCACGACGCTGGCCCGGGCAGCGGCGGAGCCACGGGCAGCGGTGGCGTGACGAACGATGGAGGCGCGCAGGTCGCGTGGGTGTCACTGCCGGATGCGGGACAAGATGGCGCTTCTTCCGCGGATGCGCCCGCGGACGTTGGGTCGGATGGCGGTTCGGTGGATGCGGCAGGGGACGCGGGCGGCCAGTCCTGCGGAAACAGCACCTGCCATTCGGGACAAGCTTGTGTGCTGATCTTGCCGGGGGTGATCCCGCAATGCCTGCCTTTGCCCGATGGGGGCAGCTGTCCTGCGGGTCTCGTACAGACGGCATATTGCGGGGGAGGATATTTGCCTCCATCCAGCCCGGGCTGCACCCAACCCGCGCCGACCCCCGCCTGTGTGGACGTTCCCAATGGGTGCAGCGATCCATGCGACTGCATCTGCCATGTGGGGGGCGGGGCCGGCTGCTACGCGGGCGCGGGGTACTGGACTTGCGCCATGCCATGAAAGGCCCTTGCCGCGACGGCAATGGAGACTGATGTCTGGTGGCTCGGCCCTGCGATCTTGGGGGCCATGCTATAGACAACGCGCGGAGCATGAACCCGGCAAGTCCAGAGTCCCCACGCGAGATCCCTTTCAACTACACGTCAGCCGACGACCGGCAGGCGGTCTCGCAACTGTTCGGCGAGGAGATCTGGCGCAAGCTGGAAATCCTGCGCGAACGCAGGGTGACCGGGCGCTCGGCGCGCCTGCTCATGCGCTTTTTCGGCGAGGTTCTCATCCACCGGCGCAACGCCTACCTGTACCAAGAACTGATTGACGATCGAAGGCGCCGCCGCCGATTCGTGCGCAACCTGGAGACCGATCTCGGCATCATCGAGGCCAATTCCGGCGGCGAGGCCCTGGTGAGCGAAGTGATCGGTGTCTGCCGCGGCCTGCTGGCCGCTATCAAGCGCGAGGTGACGCAGGCACCGGCAGAGCGGCAGCGCATCGTCGCCGCTTTGGGGCCGATTGTCGGCAAGAACAACGTCCTTCACGATCCGTACACACTGGTGGCTCACGCCACCGACGCGACCGACTGGCGCCTGCACCTGCCGGTTGCGGTGGCCATGCCCCGCCAGGAATCGGAAGTGGCGCCGCTGCTGGCGGCCATTGGCGAACTTGGGCTCTTTGCGATTCCGCGTGGCGCTGGCACGGGATTGACCGGCGGCGCGGTGCCCTTGCGACCAGGGTGCATCATCGTCAACACGGAAAAGCTCTGTCGCGTCCGCGGCATCAGCGAGATGGAATTCAGCCAATCCGCGGCGGGCGTGCGCAAGGCCCATGTCATTGATGTGGAAGCCGGCGTGGTCACCGAGCAGGCCATCGCGTATGCGGCCGAGCGCGGCCTGGTGTTCGCCACGGATCCGACGAGCGCGTGGGCTTGCACAATCGGCGGCAACATCGCGGAAAACGCGGGCGGCAAGACCGCGGTGTTGTGGGGAACCTGCATCGACAATCTGCTGTCGTACGAAGTGGCCATGCCCGGCACCAGGCGCGTGACCGTCCGGCGCACCAACCACCAGTTGCGCAAGATCCTGCCGGGCGACGAGGTCGTCTTTGAAGTCCTCGACGGCGATGGCAAGCGGGCCGAAACCATCACGCTCAAGGGCAGCGAGATCCGCCGGCGCGGGCTGTGGAAAGACATCACCAACAAGACCCTGAAGGGTTTGCCCGGCCTTCAGAAAGAGGGCACCGACGGCGTCATCACCTCGGCCCGGTTCGTGCTGTACCCGAAATACGAGGCCGCTGCCACGCTATGCCTGGAGTTCTTTGGCCCCGACATGGACGAGGCCAGCAAGGTTATCGTCGAGCTGTCGCACGCCTTTCCCAATGAGGGCCGCGAGGTGCTGCAAGCGCTTGAGCACTTCGATAACGAATACGTCCGCGCCATCGGTTACAAGGTGAAGGCTCCGCGCGGGGATGCGCCCAAGGCGGTCCTGCTCGTCGATGTGGTGGGACACAGTCAGGCCGAGGTGGCGCGTGGCGTGACCCGCATCCGCGAGATTCTGGTTCACCACAAGAACACGTGCCTCTTTGAAGCCAAAGACGAGGCCGAGGCCAAACGCTACTGGGCCGACCGCAAGAAGCTGGGCGCCATCGCGGCGCGCACCAACGCCTTCAAGCTCAATGAAGACATTGTGCTGCCGCTCGACGCCCTGGCCGAACTGGCGCGCTTTTGCGACAGCACGAACGTGGAAGAAGAGCGCGCCAGCCAACGCACCTTTGTCGAACGGGCGCGCGCGCTGTTGCAGATCAGCCCGCGCGCCGAAGACAACGAATGGCTGGGCGAGAAGATCGAAAAGGCGCGCACGAGGTGCGACGAGGCCGCCGCCGCCCTGGCGAGCGCGGATTCCACCGCCCTGCGCGCGCTGTCGGTCACCAAGGCCCTGCGCGACGACCTGCTGGAACTGGTGCGCGGCTACAAGCAACTTGGCGCGAGCATCGAGGCGGCGCTGGCCGAGGAGCGCCGTCGGCTGATCGTGCTGGCCACACACATGCACGCGGGCGACGGCAATGTGCACGTGAACATCCCTGTCCTGTCCAACGACCGCGCCATGATGAGGCGCGCGCAGCAGGCCGTGGATAGGGTCATGGCCAAGGTCGCCGAGCTGGGCGGCGTGTGTTCGGGTGAGCACGGCATCGGCGTGACCAAGCTGCGCTACCTCGAACCGGAAATCATTGCCGAACTCCAAAGCTACCGGCGCAAGGTCGACCCGACCGGGATCATGAACCCCGGCAAGCTCTCTGACCTGGCGGCCATCGAGCACATCTTCACGCCGTCGTTCAATCTGCTCAGCCTCGAAGCGCGCATTCTTCAGCACGGCAAACTTGAAGAGCTGGCACTGCGTATCGCCCAGTGCGTGCGCTGCGGCCGCTGCAAACCGAATTGCTGTGTCTTCTATCCTGCGCGCAATCTCTTCTATCATCCGCGCGGCAAGAACCTCGCCATTGGCGCTCTCATCGAGGCCTTGCTCTACGAGGCCCAGCGCGAGCGCAGCTCCAGCTTCGAGCTTCTGCGCTACCTCGAAGAGGTTGCCGACCATTGCACCATCTGCCACAAGTGCGAAAAGCCGTGTCCTGTCGATATCGACACCGGCGAAGTCTCGGTGCTCGAACGCGAAATCCTCGTCGCGCACGGGTACAAGCACACGGCGCTGGCCACGCGGGCGACGCTCGGCTATCTCGAAAGTCGCTCGCCCACCTACAATAGGATTTTCCGCGCGGGCGTGCTGGGCGTCGGCGGGGCGATGCAACGGACCTTGGCGCGCGTTTCCGGGCCGGCACGCGATTTGGATGCCGGGGCGGGATCGTACTTGGGGTCGATTCTGCGCTCGCCCGTACCTGCTCCGGATTCGACGACCCTGCACGACCTTCTGCCTGCGTGCGCGCCGGATCAGGCGCTGGTCTTTGAACCCAAAGACGAAGCAAGCCCCAGCGTTTTCTACTTTCCCGGGTGCGGGTCGGAACGGCTGTACTCGAGCGTCTCACTTGCCGCGCTCCATGTGCTCACACAGACCGGCGCCCGAGTGGTCTTGCCACCGCCTTTCCTGTGCTGCGGATTTCCCGCCCATGCCAATGGCCGCCGCGACCAGCACGGGCGCATCGTTCTGCGAAGCGCGCTTCTTTTCAGCCAAATTCGCGAGATGTTCGCCTACCTGACCTTCGACGCTGTCGCCGTGACTTGCGGCACGTGTCGCGAGGCTCTCGGCGCGATGGAGGCGGCCAAGATCTTCGGCTGTCCTGTCGTCGACGTCGCGCGCTGGGTGGCTGGCCGCGGGCTTCGCCTGGGCGGAGGCGGCCACTACGCGTACCATGCGCCCTGCCACGACTCGCTCGACGGCAATGGCGTGTCAGTGCTGAAAGCGATCTGCGGCATCGAAGCCCAAATCGTGCCTCACTGTTGCTCGGAGGCAGGCACGCTGGCGCTCTCGCGGCCTGACATCACCGAGGCCATGCGCCATCGCAAAGCAGTCGCGACCAAAGAAGCGCTTGCCGGCACCGACAGCACTGTAATGCTGACCAATTGCCCCTCATGTCTTCAGGGGCTCGGCCGCAACGTGGACACGGACATCAAACCGCGCCACATCATCGTGGAAATCGCCCGCCGCCTTTCCGGCGACGGCTGGCTGGACATTCTGCGCGAGCGGGCAGGGGCGGCGCAGGCGATCCATTTTTGATTTCAGTGCTGGCAAATCGCCAAGAGCAATGCTAGCAGGCAGGCAATTGTGGGCACGGCGTAGTAGGCGACCACGTTTCGTTTGAGAAATCTCCTCCACCGACTTCCCAGGACGATCCCCGCGGCGAAACCCACGATCCCTCCTATCGTCGCACCGCCGTCGAGTGCACCGGTCACGGCCATTCCACTGTAGCTATCACTGCCACCATGGACCATGGCAAGGCATATCATGGCGACCACAAATCCCAGGGCAACAGCGCCAATCACTGCGCCTAACAACATGCCATGGATGCTGCCTAATCCGTTGTCCAGAGGACGACCTCGATACTTCACTTGTCGCAAGTAGATCGCCAATCCGAGGTAGGCGAAGAGAAGAATGGCCAACAGGGCTTTGTAGTATTTGGGCGACCAATACCTGACTTCCTCGCTAAGGTGAAACCAGGGCTCACGCCAGGAAGTGCGCACCCCTTGAGATTTCAAGAAAGCGTGCATCTCGCGACTTCCGGCCTGACCAAGTAGCCCCTCTCCATGCTCGTTGCGGACGTGAGCATTGGCGCCTCTGGCCACCAGCTTCTTCAGCAGAGGCAGGTCGGCGCTGGAAACCGTTTGCCTCAAGTCATCAAACCCGAGAGACTCCGCCCGTGCTCCCTGTTCAAGGAGAAACGAAGCAACCGCCCGTCGGCTCGCCTCGTTGCTATTCAAGAGGCCCTCAGCCAACGGGGTCCCTCTGCATCTGTCGGCCTTTCCATCCATGGGCGCGCCATGCTCGACAAGAACCTTCACGACCGCCAGTCTCGCCTCTCGCGCAGCCGCGCACAGCGCACCAGTGAGATCCCCAGCGTGTTCCACCAGAGTTTCCACGATAGCCAATGGCCCGCGTTCGGCTGCCGTCGCGAGGGCCTCGTTCAGATCGATGGGAGCGCTCAGGAGCGACCGAACCTCCTCATCCCAACCGTTTTCTATCGCGATTTCCATGGCCCGCTCAAGGTCGCTGCGGTGTCCCTTCCGGCAACTGACCGAGAGGAGGCTGGTGACTTGGCTCCGCCACCTGTCGCGGGGGAACGCCTTTCCATCGTAGGGGAACCTCTCGGAGTCGCATACGGGACCGTCCAGTTGCAACAGCGGGGAAAGCGAAGTCCCTCGGCCGAGTGGAAATTCCATTGAAATCACTTTGTCCGAGACACATTGGGCATCCCGAAGAACATCCTTGCATTCGGTTCCGGGAACGAATCGTTCAGATTCGCTTGTGTTGTCATCGATCACTGGAAGATAGTTGGGGTCAAGCGCGACAGTGCGGACGCGGCCCCGGCATTCGCCACCATGCCGTGGCTCTATGTAATCAAATGTGATCTTGCGTTCGGGTACACTTACCACGACCTTCGGCGGTTGTGTTTCCGACAGGCAGGCCTCGGCCAAGGCGATGGGCTTCTTGCCCAAGCCCTGAGTGAACCAGTAGGTTCGCCGTTTGCAGTTCTTGTCATGCTTGTCGCCGTGGGGGCGCCTCACCTCCACAATTTCAATGATGTTGCGCGCGTTGTCGTCGGCCGGCAGGCTCACAACGAGTGCGGCACGACAGCTGCCCTCCTGGAGGCATGGCAACGCCTCCTTCATCACCGAGGCCGTCGTCTGATCGAGATCGGCTGCGTCCGGCGTCTCCGCACAAGATGAGTCGCGCGTCCAAAGCAACAAGCAGGCACCCGTCAGGATGGCTACCGCGAAACGGCGTTGCCAAGTGGACACTGCGCGCGCGAGAGACGCATGTGCCCGTGCTCGACCGGATGGGCCGCAGCTCGCTAGGGACGGCGGCCCATTTGCCCCGGTGCTGCCTCCGTGTGCCCCGCTGCTGCCTCCGTGCGCGCCGCCAGCGGAACCGCGGCAGCGGGGCGGTCTCGGCTTCTCTCTCTGATGGCGAGGTGAATTCATTGGAGCGAAGTCTCTCACGGGTGCGGATGCGGCACCAGCGACACTGCGGTTGATTTCCGGACTAGGTTGTTTGATCCAGGACCAGGTTGCCATTGATCCCCGGACCTTGATCCCCGGACCAGGTTGCCATTGATCCCCGGACCTTGATCCCCGGACCAGGTTGATTTGTTCAGTGGCCATTGATCCCCGGACCAGGTTGATTTGTTCAGTGGCCGACGGGCGAGCCAGCCAGGCGTCAGGAGGTCACAGGAGGCGGGCGATTGTCCGGGGTGTTGTCGAGCCTCTCGGCCGAGGATCGGCGATCCCGGGTCCGCGGCGAGTCGTTCGCGAGACCCGGGTCGGGCGAAGAACGCCCGCTGGACACACATGCGCCCTGGCGCGTTCGGCGCCAAGGCCAAGTCGGTCTAGGAGAGGGTGTTGTACTACGCGGGTGCAGGAACGGTTACCGCACACCGCACCTTCACGTGCTTGTGCAACCACCAGGTACCAGCGGGAAAGACCACATCGCGCAAACCCCTGGCGAAATCGGTTTTGGCGGCGACATAAGCGGCAAGGAAGTGCGTGTTGCGCGTGATGGCCTCGATGCGGGTCCATTGGTTCATGGCGGCCACACGCGGGCTGAGTTTGAAGTGGGGCTCGGCGCTCTTGGGTCGGGCGCGCCAATCCTGTTTTAGGATGCGCTCGCGTCCGAGGACGTTGATGCCTTTGGCGCGACGGTCGGCTGCGGCGGTCTCTTCCGCGGCAGCCACGCGGGTTTTGATGAGCGCCGCGAATTCCTGGTCGGACATCTTCTCAAAGCCCTGTGGTCGAGCGAGGGTCAGGGTGACGGTCTCGGGCATGGTGCCGTCTTTGCGAAAGAAAT